>Ga0098037_1000205_pt1 | contig 35027 bp, 28 predicted proteins | sample 5_EtaG_FD_75050 | JGI IMG/M metagenome (GOLD analysis project Ga0098037, IMG submission 75050) | Marine viral communities from the Subarctic Pacific Ocean - 5_ETSP_OMZ_AT15132 metaG | ecosystem: Environmental > Aquatic > Marine > Oceanic | place: Pacific Ocean | collected 2015-01-08 | reverse complement strand
CATTGACCAAAAAACTTACTCATAGGCAATATCATCTTACTCATTGACCAAAAAACTTACTCATAGCCCATATCATTTTACGCATTGAACAAAAAACTTACTCATAGGCTATATCATTTTACTCATTGACTATATAACTTACTCATAGGCCATAGCATCTTGCACATTGTCCATATCACCTTACGCAACGCCAAACAGCTATTACACTTCACTCAAGATTTATTGCTGAAATGTTCTACCAACTTCTTCGCCCTGCTCGGACCGATCACTTTTGAAAGCTCCTCAAAACTTGCCGAGGCAATCCGCTTCGTGCTTTTAAAGTGTTTCAACAATTCCACAACCGTTTTTTCGCCAATGCCGGGAATGGTTTCCAGTTCAGTATTTAAAGCCTGCTTGCTACGTTTGCTGCGGTGAAAGGTAATGCCAAAACGGTGCGCTTCGTTGCGCAATTGTTGTATTATTTTTAAAGTCTCGCTCTTCTTGTCCAAATACAGCGGAATAGGGTCATCGGGATAAAACAATTCCTCCAAACGCTTTGCGATACCAATAATAGCAATTTTCCCGCGTAATCCCAGTTTGTCCATACTTTTTAGAGAAGAAGACAACTGCCCCTTTCCCCCATCTATGATGATTAGTTGCGGTAAGGGTTGCTCCTCGTCCAGCAATCTTTTGTAACGGCGGTAAACAACTTCTTCCATCGAGGCAAAATCATCTGGCCCCTCCACGGTTTTTATGTTGAATTTGCGATAATCCTTTTTACTCGGTTTCCCGTTTTTGAAAACCACACAGGCCGCAACTGGGTTTGTACCTTGAATGTTACTGTTGTCAAAACACTCTATATGTCGCGGTTCCTCGCTTAACCTTAAATCTTTTTTCATCTGCGCCATAATGCGCTTTTCATGACGGTCGGGGTCCACAATCTTTGCCTGTTTAAAACGCTCCATGCGGTAATATTTCGCATTTCTTTCGGAAAGGTCGAGGATTGCTTTTTTATCGCCCAGTTTGGGAACATGCGTTTTTATGTCCTCGCCCAGTTCCACTTCAAAAGGCACGTAAATTTCCTTTGAAAGCGAATTGAACCGTTGCCGAATTTCCACAATGGCAAGCTGAAGCAATTCTTCATCGGTCTCGTCCAACTTCTTCTTTATTTCCAACGTGTGCGAACGGATAATCGCGCCGTGCGAAAGCTGCAGAAAATTCACATACGCATAGCTTTCATCAGAAATTATCGAGAAAACATCCACATTATTGATCTTCGGGTTTACAACGGTGCTTTTACTTTGGTAATTCTCCAAAATATCAATCTTTTCCTTTACCCGCTGTGCCTGCTCAAACTTTAAATCGGCCGCCAAGGTTTTCATCTGGGTTTTAAATTTATGTAGCGAATCCTTAAAATTTCCCTTCACAATATTCCGGATGGCCTCAATATTTTCGTGGTATTCCTTTTCGGAATAAAGCCCCTCGCAAGGCCCCAAACAGTTTCCCAAGTGATATTCCAGACATACTTTATACTTGCCCGCCCTAATTTTTTCTTCGGAAAGGTCGTAATTGCAAGTGCGCAACGGATACAGGCCTTTTATCAAATCCAGCAGCGTGTGTACGGTTTTCATACTCGTGTAAGGCCCGTAATATTCGCTGCCGTCCTTTATCATTCTTCGTGTGGGGAAAACCCGCGGAAAGCGTTCGTTTTTAATACAAATCCACGGATAACTTTTATCGTCCTTCAGCATCACATTGTAGCGCGGCTGATAGTTTTTAATTAAATTGTTTTCCAACAAAAGCGCATCGGTCTCGGTCTTTACGACAATGTGCTTAATGGTTACGATTTTCTTGACCAAAAGCCGTGTGCGGTTGTTGTCAAAATTTTTTGTGAAATAAGACGAAACGCGTTTTTTCAGGTTTTTTGCCTTGCCCACATACAGCAGTTTCCCGTCTTTATCGTAATATTGATAAACGCCGGGCGAATCGGGAAGGGTTGCAATTTGAAGTGTTACCGAAGCATTGGCCATAGGCTCAAAGATACTTGCTATTTTGTTTTTTAAGGAATTTTTCCGCTATCAAAAATAGTTAAGAAACGGTTAAATGAAGCTTATTCAAAATCCAAATTCCCCAATCTTGCGTATCTATTTACAACCAACCCGAAATAATGCGTAAAAGCAAATTACATATTTCCTTTAAAAAGTACTTTGTGCTTTCCCTGTCGATTTTTTATCTGCTCAACCCGATGCAGAAACAGCTTTCGGAGGGAATGCACATTTTTTCGCACGTAATGACGCATACTGACTATGGTCATCACGAGGAAGACCATTTGTTGGGCCACGAACACACACACGAACACAAACTGATTACATTTTTCTCCAAAATATTCTCTTCGGAAGAGACCAGCGATCACGATGGCGTGTTTTTCAATTATACGTTTGACAAGCATTTTGCACAGGAATATCCCCCAATCGATTTCAAAAAAGAAACTAGTACCAAACACAATTTCTTTTATGTTTTTCATATCCCGAAAAGCGTAAAAACCATCCTCAGCCCGCCTCCCGAAACATTCTTTTCATAGTTTTTTATCTGAATGAAATCTTCATTCAGACTATTCATTTATTATAATTTTTTAAACCAATCACCCATGAAAAGAATACTCTTAATGGGGCTGATGCTATGCTTTGGTATTGCGCAATCGCAATCGCTAAAAGGAAAAGTGGTAGGCCCAAATAACAACCCGCTGGAAAACGTGGCGGTTTTTGCCCGAACCTCGGGCAATCACACCCACACCGATACCTCGGGAAAATTTTCACTTGAAAATGTGAAGGAAAACGACATCATCAGCTTCTCAATTTTAGGTTTCGCAACCTTTGAATATTCGGTTACGGCTGAAAGTTTTGCGGAACCCATAAACATCAATTTAAACGAAGCTGCCGTTTCTTTGGAACAGGTAACCATTACGCCCGAAGTAAACACGCTCAGCCAAATAGTGGCGGTAGATTTAAAGACCGCGCCCGTAAAATCTTCGCAGGAAATCCTTCGGAAAGTTCCGGGATTGATTATCGGCCAGCACGCCGGCGGTGGAAAAGCGGAACAAATATTTCTGCGCGGTTTCGACATTGACCACGGAACGGACATCAATCTTTCGGTGGACGGAATGCCCGTAAATATGGTGTCGCACGCGCACGGGCAAGGGTACAGTGATTTGCACTTTGTAATTCCCGAAACGATTGATGAAATTTCCTTCGGAAAGGGACCGTACAATGCGGAATACGGCGATTTTGCCACGGCAGGTTACGTGGCTTTCAAAACCTTGGACAAGCTCGACAAAAGCTCCATTTCCGTGGAATACGGGCAGTTTGATGCTTTTAGGACCGTGGGGCTTTTTAACCTTATGGATACGAAGAATAGCAATGCCTATGTTGCGGCTTCACTCAACACGTTTAACGGTCCGTTTGATTCACCGCAGAATTTCAACCGCTTTAATATGATGGCGAAGTACAATCTGAAATTGCCCGACAACCAAAAACTGCAACTTACCGCTTCGCATTTCCAAAGCAAGTGGGATGCTTCGGGGCAGATTCCGCAGCGCGCCATTGATGATAGTTCCATCGGGCGTTTTGGCGCTATTGACGATACCGAAGGCGGAAACACCAGCCGTACCAATTTGCTGATAAACCATTCCAAATTGCTTTCGGAAAACAAAAAGTTGGAAACCCACGCGTATTATTCGCATTATGATTTTGAACTGTTTTCAAACTTCACTTTCTTTTTGGAAGACCCAGTAAACGGCGACCAAATTGCGCAACGCGAAGACCGAAATATTTTGGGTTTCCAAACCGAGTTTTCAGATAAAATAAATTCTGAAACACTCGATTTTAAGTACACCGCAGGAATTGGCGTTCGTTACGACGATGTGAACGACGTGGAACTTTCACACACCAAAAACCGTTATGAAATTTTGGACCGGATTGCCTTCGGAAATGTGGACCAAATAAACAGTTTCGCATTTTTGAATACGGAATTCGGGCTGGGCGATTTCAAAATAAACCCTGCCGTGAGATTGGATTATTTCAAATTTGATTACGAAAACAAACTTTCGCCAACCTACGATAACCGAAGTGAAAGCAAGGTTTTCGCAAGTCCGAAGTTGAACTTTATTTACAGCCCCAACCGCGATTTCCAATTGTTTTTGAAAACGGGAATCGGGTTCCATTCCAACGATACACGCGTAGTTGTTGCCAATGGCGGCGAGGATATTTTGCCCGCGGCTTACGGCGCAGATTTGGGTGGAATTTACAAACTGACGGACAATCTAATTTTTAACACAGCCTTGTGGGCGCTCTTTTTGGAACAGGAATTTGTGTATGTGGGCGACGCCGGAATTGTAGAGCCCAGTGGAAAAACCCGCCGATTGGGCGTTGACTTTGGCCTGCGTTACGAAGCCTTGGACTGGCTGTATTTTTACGGCGATGCTAATTACACCTACGCCCGAAGCACCGAGGAACCCAATGGTGCAGATTACATTCCGTTGGCGCCGGATTTTACCTCAACCGGAGGCATTGCCATTGAAAATCTCGCAAATTTTTCGGGCGGATTGAACTATCGCTATATTAAGAATAGGGCCGCAAACGAAGACAAAACCATTATTGCCGAAGGTTATTTTGTAACTGATTTCAACATAAATTATACTTTTAGAAACTTTGTTTTCGGGATTGCAATTGAAAATCTCTTCGATACCGAATGGAACGAAACCCAATTTGCAACCGAAAGCAGATTGTTTGATGAGCCCGAAGCTGTGGAAGAAATACACTTTACGCCCGGAACGCCGTTTTTCCTTAGAGGAAAGGTGACCGTTAATTTTTAACTAATGATTTTAGGGGCGATGTTCTTTTTGGTTAAATTGCACGCACAATAACCAACTATGAACATTGCCATTTTATCGCGTGGGGAGGCGCTTTATTCCACCCAAAGTCTTTTAAAAGCTGGCGAAGCGCGCAACCACACCATGGAGGTTTTGGACCCTTCCTATTGCAACCTCGCCGTGGAAAACGGAAAAGCCGTCCTCTATTTTCAAAATGAATTGGTGGATGACCTGCACGCGGTAATTCCCAGAATTGGCGCCTCAAATACTTATTTTGGTACGAACGTGGTCCGCCATTTTGAATCGATGGGCGTTTTTAGCGTGGTTTCTTCCGAAGGAATTACAAACAGCCGCGACAAATGGACCTGCTTTCAAATTTTGGCAAAACATCAAATTCCCGTGCCTCGAACTGTTTACGCTTCGTTTTTTGAATTTGAGGAACAATTGAAAACCTTTAACGGCAAGCCAATAATCATCAAACTTTTGGAAGGCACGCACGGCGAAGGCGTTATTCTTACTGAAAGTCCGCAGAATGCTTTGGCAACGATTGAAACCTTAAATGCCGCCGGCGTGAAATTTCTATTACAGGAATATATTGAAGAAGCAAATGGCGCCGATGTTCGCGCCATAGTGGTGGACGGCGTAGTGGTTGCGGCGATGAAACGCAAATGTAAGATTGGTGATTTCCGCAGTAATTTGCACCGTGGCGGCACTTCGGAAATGATTTCGCTCTCTTCCGCAGAGGAAAAAATTGCCATAAAAGCTGCAAAGGCAATGAATCTGGGTTTTTGTGGGGTTGATATTCTACAATCGAAAAACGGGCCTTTGGTTTTGGAAATCAACAGCACACCGGGACTGGAGGGTATTGAGAATACTTCGGGTAAAAATGTTTCAAAAAGTGTGATTGGGTTTATTGAGCGGAATAGGAAGTAGCAGTTTTTAGTGGCAGTAGGCGGTAATTTCGTATTTTATCCTTATTAATTATCAGGATGGAATTTTTATTATTTAAATTGCAATTACAAAACCCCTAAACCATTGAAAAGAAACATCGGCAGAATAGACAAGGCAGACTTTCCATTGCTGAATCTCTTCGATATTGAAGTGAAAATTGACACGGGCGCCTACACTTCTTCCATACATTGCAAAAACATGAAAGTTGAAGACAACTACCTGAAATGCAACTTTTTGGACGAAGAACATCCCAGCTACCACGAAAAGGAAATCATTTTTGATGAATATGATGTAAAAGTGGTAAGAAGCAGCAATGGTCAATCTGAAGCGCGATATAGAATAAAAACGGAAATTGTTCTTTTTGGTAAAACCCACCCAATTTATTTAACACTGAGCGACCGTGAAGAGATGCGTTTTCCCGTACTTTTGGGAAGAAATTTTTTGAGCAATAAATTCATGGTGGATATTAACAAAACCAACCTTTCCTTCAAACTAAAAAACAAACAATGAACATCAAAATATTATCGGCAAACAGCCATTTATATTCCACCCAACGCCTCGTAGAAGCTGCAAAAAAAAGAAAGCACGACGTTGAAGTTATAAATCACGCCAAGTGCGATATTGTAATAGAAAAGAAAAACCCTGTTATTTATTACAAAGGCCACAAACTAGACCACACCGATGCGGTGATTCCGCGTATTGGGGCTTCCGTCACTTTTTACGGAACTGCCGTGGTTCGCCAGTTTGAAATGATGCGCGTTTTCACAACTACGGAAAGTCAAGCATTGGTGCGCTCACGCGATAAATTGCGAAGCTTGCAGGTTCTATCCCGTGCGGGATTGGGATTGCCAAAAACCGTTTTTACCAATTATTCCAAAAACGTAAAGGAGATAGTGGACCAAGCCGGTGGTGCGCCCGTAATTATTAAACTGTTGGAAGGCACGCAGGGCATTGGTGTAATTCTTGCGGAAACCCGAAAAGCAGCCGAATCTGTAATTGAAGCATTTAACAATTTGCAGGCGCGGGTTATCGTGCAGGAATTTATAAAAGAAGCTGGAGGCGCAGATATTAGAGCATTTATTGTGGACGGCCAAGTAATTGGAGCTATGAAACGACAGGGCAAGGAAGGCGAATTCCGGAGCAATTTGCACCGCGGCGGAACCGCAACCGTTATAAAACTTACCGATGAGGAAGAAACCGCCGCACTGAAGGCAGCAAAAGCCATGGGCCTTGGAATTGCTGGGGTTGATATGTTGCAATCGGCACGTGGGCCATTGATTTTGGAAGTAAATTCATCTCCCGGTTTGGAAGGCATTGAACAAGCCACAGGCAAGGATATCGCAAACTCAATCATAAAATATATAGAACGCAACGTATAACTATGGCCAAAAAGGAAGAACGTGATATTGTAATTTTAAACGAACGGATTGCGCTGGGCGAAAGTCGAACCGTGGATTTCAGCATTGCGAAACTTTACACTTCCACCAAAATTGAAATTCCTATTATCATTGAACGTTCGAAAATTCCCGGACCCACAGTTTTGATAACTGCCGCCATTCACGGAGACGAAATAAACGGGGTGGAAATTGTACGCCAACTCATTGCCAGAAAATTGAACAAGCCCAAACGCGGCACCATTATTTGTATTCCAATTCTCAACGTGTTTGGTTTTTTAAATGGCGACCGTTCATTCCCCGATGGGCGCGACCTCAACAGGGTTTTTCCCGGAACCAAAACGGGTTCGTTGGCAAGTCGTGTTGCCTATCATTTCACCAAAAAGGTTTTACCCCACGCCGATTATTGTCTTGATTTTCACACCGGTGGCGCCAGCCGCTTCAATGCGGCACAGATTCGCATAAAACCGGGCGATGAAAAATTGCTGGAGCTCGCAAAGGTTTTTAACGCTCCCTTTACGGTCTTTTCAAATACCATTGAAAAATCGTACCGAAATACCTGCCATAAAATGGGCATTCCCGTTTTGCTTTTTGAAGGCGGAAAAAGCCGGGAAAGCAACAAACATATTGCGAAAGAAGGGGTAGATGGCATTTTGCGCGTGCTGGACCACTTAGATATGTTGGGCAAAAGACACGTAGCCCCTGAGCCGAACGCCAAAACGGTAATCATCGAAAAAAGTAAGTGGATACGCGCTTACCGAAGCGGGTTGCTGCACGTAAAAATTGACTGCAACAAGCACGTGGAAAAAGGTGAATTTTTGGCAACAATCACAGATCCATATGGAAAAATGCGGTTTAAGGTTACTTCGCCCAATGAAGGCTATATAATTAACGTAAACCAATCGCCGATTGTAAACCAAGGGGATGCCATTTTTCATATTTCAACCGTAAATACCGCAAATACGGAAGACGAGGAAATGGAAGATTGAAAAGGATTTTGGATTGACGATTTACGATTTACGATTTACGATTGATGATTTTAGATTTGGCTTTTCGTGCCGATAACTCGGGAGCGTTCAGGGTGACACTATTGGGATTTGGAATTTGGGATTTGGGATTTGGGATTTAAAATTTGGAGTTTCTATATTATTATGGCTGATAAAAAAACGCTTCGTTTGAAATATAAAAAACTTCGGGAAGAGCTTTCCGAGGAATCCGTTGAAACAATGAGTCTTCAGATTGCGAACCGGGCTTTGAAACTTCCTATTTGGGATAAAACCTATTACCATATTTTTCTTCCCATTTCCGAAAAGAAAGAAGTAAACACAGAATATTTGATGCATATTTTGCAGGGAAAGGATAAAAGCATTGTTGTTTCAAAAGCCGATTTTGATTCGGGAGAAATGAAACATTTTTTACTGCAGGAAAATACCGTTTTAAAATCTTCAGCGTATGGAATTCCTGAACCCGTTTCGGGTATTGAGATTTCTACGGAAACGCTGGATGTAGTTTTTGTCCCGCTTTTAGCTTATGACGTCCACGGTCATCGCATCGGCTACGGAAAAGGGTTTTACGATCGATTTTTGAAACAGTGCAATTCTGAAGCTATATTTGTAGGGCTTTCCTTTTTTGAGCCCGAACCGGAAATTTTCTTTGAAGCTACCGATGTGCCTCTACAATTTTGTATTACACCAAAAAAGATAATGGAATTTAAAAATAACAGCTTATATTTATAAGCTAAAGTATTATTAACCAATTAGATAAAATTATGGAATCAACTAATCAGCCAATGGGACCTCCGCCAGATAATAATTTGGTTTGGGCAATTTTATGTACAGTTTTATGTTGCCTACCTTTCGGTATAGTATCAATAATTAAATCCACGAAAGTGAAGGAACTTTGGGCACAGGGGGATACTGTTGGTGCCCAAAAAGCTGCTGATGAAGCCAAGAAATGGGCCATTTGGGGCGCTGTTGCTGCAGGCATTGTTTGGGTGCTTTATGTAATATTTTTTGTGGTAATCGGTCTAGGTGGAGCTTTTGCAGGATATTAAAAGAATTTGGAAAATAGCCCTCTTAATTACTTTATTCGGGGCTTTTTTCTTATTTATTTTATCTATAATCCTTCAGAAAATTCTTTTTTTATTCCCTGCCCCTTTCATTTTATAACAGGGTTTTTCTGCCCCGGATGTGGTTCACAAAGGGCTATTCATTTGTTGCTTCACGGAGATGTGGTTGGAGCATTCCGGTTTAATCCATTAATGGTTTTAACGCTACCGGTTTTAATTTACGGCTTAGGAATCACAATTTCCAATTGGATTTTTGAAACAAACCATAGGTTTATGCTTTTTTATAGCAAGCTTTTTATTTTTGGATATTTTGGATCCGCAATTCTTTATTGGGTACTTCGGAATTTATCTTTTTATCCCTTTAATTTATTGGCGCCTTCAAGCTAAATATTATTCAGTTTCTTTTTTCGGGAATGCTTTTTTGTTGAAAATAAGCAGTAAAATCACTCCTATGCTTATTGAAGAATCTGCAACGTTAAAAACTGGGTCAAAAAAGGTAAAGTACTCTCCTCCCCAAAAAGGAACCCATTCGGGCAAAGTGCCGCCATATAGTGGAAAATAAAGCATATCTACTACTTTCCCGTGAAACAAAGTTCCATAACCGCCGTCTTCGGGAAACAAAGTGGCTACTTGATGATGGCTATCATTGAAAATAATACCGTAAAAAACAGAATCGATAATATTGCCCAAAGCACCCGCAAATATCAAAGCCACACAAAAGATCAGTATGCTTGGCATATTTTTTCGAACGGAATCCCAAAGCCAATACCCTATTCCCGCAATAGCCACAATTCTAAACAGGGTTAAAAAGAGTTTTCCGTATTCACCAGGAATCTTTGCGCCCCATGCCATTCCTTCGTTTTCAACGAAAAGAATACGGAACCAATCAAACACTCGAATTTCATCGCCTAAAGCAAAGTGTGTTTTGATATAAAACTTTGAAATCTGATCTATTAATAGAATCAGTATAATTATAAGAGTGGCTTTTTTTAGGCTCATAAGGTTTTTTCTTTCGCTTTAGCGTTGCAATGCGAGGGCTCTCCGTAACTAAAGCTTCAAAGAGCGCTGCAAAAATAGCAATATTATTTGGTTTGCAGCAGCCTTATATTACCATTGACGCTTTCGGCTTGAACCGTAAATTTTCCGCGTTTGGGAAGCATATTTTCAACGGTTCCATTTATTGAAATGGCAATACCCGAGACACCGCTTTCAGCAACAACATTTATATTGCCATCTTTAGTTTTTAAATGGGCATTTCCTGAAAAATTTCTCAATTCACAGTTGGAGTTTTCTAGGGAAACAGCAAGTGCTTTAAAGTTTCCGTTTGCAAAAATGGATGCCAACTTAGACTTGACCTCAACTGAAATTGTATTTGGAACAATCAACACTATTTCCACCGCCAATACTTTATGGGCAGCGATTTTATCGTCTTCCAAAAACACGAAAGGGGAAAAGCCTGTCTTTAAAGAAAGTTTATTATTCTTTAAATTTTCCTCTATAATTACATCCTCGGAATGTTCTCCGGAAATATGCACGGAAAGCTTGATTTCTTTTTCTTCGGAAGAATGAATCGTAATTTTAAAAATGGCATCGTCTACAATGGAAAGTGCTTTTATTCCATCCGAAGAGAATTCTTTGTGAATGGTTTTTTGGGCCACGGAAGATTTCAATCCGAGGAAGACTATAGCGATTATGAAGAATATTTGGCGCATAATTTAACCACAAAGGTTGCAAAGAATTTCACTAAGAACACAAAGAATTTGATACAATAAAAAAGCCCCGAAAAATTTTCAGGGCTATAATAATTTTAAGAATTAATCCTTTTCCCTTTGGGAAGGGCTGGGGATGGGCCTATTTCTGCAAATTCTTTGCCTCGATGCTCAAGGTAGCGTGTGGAACAAGCTTTAAACGCTCTTTGTTTATCAACTTTCCAGTAACGCGGCAAACTCCATAAGTTTTATTTTCAATGCGTACTAAAGCATTTTTAAGATCGCGAATAAACTTTTCCTGACGAATTGCCAACTGCGAATTGGCTTCTTTACTCATCACTTCACTACCCTCATCAAAAGCCTTGAAAGTAGGAGAGGTATCATCGGTACCATTATTACTGTCGTTTTTGTATGAACTTTTTATAAGCTCCAACTGCTCGGTTGCTTTCTTGATTTTATCGTTCAAAATTGCTCTAAATTCTTCCAGCTCGGCATCGGAATATCTGGTTCTTTCTGTATCTGTCATAATCTAATGTTTTTTAATGCTTATACGTGTTTCTATATCGTCAAACGCAATTTCTGTTCCTTTATCAATTTGTGGCTGAAATTGCAAAATTTCCGTTAATGTCTCTTCTTTTATATACTTCAGGTTTTGGTTTACCGCCTCCGTCAGTTTTTCATTTTCCTCAAGGGTAACCTCAATCCTGTCTGTCACTTCAAAACCGCTGTCTTTTCTTAGGTTTTGTATCCTGTTTACCAATTCACGGGATATCCCTTCATTTCGCAACGCTGGGGTTATGGTAACATCCAGTGCCACAGTAACTCCATCTGCATTTGCAACCAGCCAGCCCTCAATATCCTGCGAGCTTATGATTACATCAGCGAGCGCCAAAATAGTATTTTTTTCGTTAATAAAAACTGATATTTCCCCATCTTTTTCCAAAGTGGCAATTTGTTTTTGGTCAAAGGCTGAAATGGCTGCCGCCACGGCTTTCATATCCTTTCCAAAACGGGGGCCCAAAGCTTTAAAATCTGGCTTTATCTGCTTTACCAGCATGCCCGAACCTTCATCTATCAGTTCTATTTCCTTTACGTTTACTTCACTTTTTATCAATTCTGAAACCGCCAGTATTTCTTCTTTTTCAGAAACTTCCAAAACAGGAATCATAATTTTTTGAAGTGGCTGGCGCACTTTTATCTTCTCTCTTTGTCGTAACGAAAGCACCAAGGAGGATATTGTTTGCGCTTTCTGCATTTTGTGTTCCAACTTTTTATCAATGAACGAAACGTCTGCCTTTGGAAAATCGGTTAAATGTACCGATTCCATACCTTCTTTTGAAGTTCCGGCCGTTAAGTCCTTATAGAGTCGATCCATAAAGAACGGAGCTACGGGAGCGCCAAGCTTTGCAACGGTTTCCAAACAAGTATACAGTACTTGGTAAGCAGAAATTTTATCGTCGTTATTAGTGCTTTTCCAATACCTTCTTCTACTTAAACGAACAAACCAGTTGCTCAAATTTTCCTGCACAAATTCTGAAATTGCACGCGTAGCCCTGGTAGGTTCATAATCTGCGTAATAGTCATCTACTTTTTGGATGAGCGTGTGCAATTCTGAAAGTATCCAACGGTCAATCTCCGGACGTTTTTCCAGCGGAAGGTCTTTTTCAATATACTCAAAATTATCGAGATTGGCGTAAAGGCTGAAAAAACTATAGGTATTGTATAGTGTTCCGAAGAATTTATTGCGCACTTCTGAAATTCCGTCTTGGTCAAATTTTAGGTTATCCCACGGATTGGCGTTACTAATCATATACCAGCGCGTAGCATCGGGACCGAAAACGTCCAAGGTTTCAAAAGGATCTACGGCATTGCCGAGACGCTTGCTCATTTTCTGTCCGTTTTTGTCCAAAACAAGTCCGTTGGAAACTACGTTTTTATAGGCAACGTCGTCAAAAATCATGGTGGCTATTGCATGCAAAGTATAAAACCAACCACGGGTTTGATCAACTCCTTCAGCTATAAAATCTGCTTTTCTCCAAGTGTTTTCAACCTTTTCCTTGTTTTCGAAAGGATAATGCCACTGCGCGTAGGGCATGCTTCCGCTGTCAAACCAAACGTCTATCAGGTCGGCTTCGCGCTTCATGGGTTTTCCAAGTGGGGAAACGAGCGTTATGCCATCCACTATGTTTTTATGTAGATCAACTTTTGAATAATTTTCTTCGGAAAAATCGTTTGCTTTGAAACCTTCAAAAATATCTTTTTCCATGAATCCAGCTGTAACAGCTTTCTGCATTTCGGCTTTCAATTCTTCCACAGAACCGATGATTATTTCTTCCTTTCCATCATCCGTTCTCCAAATCGGCAACGGAATTCCCCAATAGCGCGAACGCGAAAGGTTCCAATCATTTGCGTTTGCAAGCCAGTTTCCAAATCTTCCTTCGCCGGTTGCTTTGGGTTTCCAGTTTATTTCTTTGTTGAGCTCGAACATTCTATCACGGAAATCTGTAACCTTTATAAACCAAGAATCAAGTGGATAGTATAAAATTGGTTTATCGGTACGCCAACAGTTTGGATAGCTGTGCAAGTATTTCTCAACCTTGAAGGCTTTGTTTTCGGTCTTCAGTTTTATTGCAATTTCAACGTCAACTGATTTTTCAGGAACTGCGGAATCTTCGTAATATTCGTTCTTTACATATTTACCGGCAAGCTCCTTCATTTCGGGACGGAATTTTCCTTGCAAATCCACAAGTGGAACCAGATTTCCATTTTCGTCTTTTACCAGCATTGGCGGCACTTCCGGCGTCGCTTCTTTTGCAACCTTGGCATCATCGGCACCAAAGGTTGGCGCGGTGTGAACGATTCCCGTTCCGTCTTCAGTAGTAACAAAATCGCCAGCAATTACCCTAAAAGCATTTTCGGGATTGTCGTGTGGCTTTGCATAATCCAAAAGCTGTTCGTAACGGATTCCGACTAAATCGGTGCCTTTAAACTCCTTTGCAATAAAATATGGAATTACCTTATCGCCCTGTTTATATGATTCCAGGATTTCCTCATTTGGTTTTTCCTCATAATTCTTTGCGAATTGGCTTGCAACCAAACTCTTCGCCAAAATCACATTTATGGGTTGAAAGGTATATTGGTTAAATGTTTTCACTAAAACGTAATCAATCTTTGGACCTACCGTTAACGCTGTATTACTGGGCAGCGTCCAAGGTGTGGTAGTCCAAGCCAAAAACCAAATATTGTTTGACTCTACACCTAAAAAATCTGGCAAAGTTTCGGCCATTGCCTTAAACTGGGCAACCACTGTTGTGTCTGTAATATCTTGATAGGTTCCCGGCTGGTTAAGCTCGTGAGAGCTTAAACCTGTACCAGCTTTTGGGGAATACGGCTGAATAGTGTAACCTTTATAAATTAAATTCTTATTGTAAATTTCCTTTAGAAGCCACCAAACGGTTTCCATATATTTTGGCTCGTAGGTAACGTATGGATCGCTCATATCTACCCAATAGCCGTATTTTTCGGTAACTTTGTTCCACACGTCTGTGTAACGCATCACGGCTTTTTTACAGGCCGCATTATAATCTTCCACCGAAATTTTCTTGCCAATATCTTCCTTTGTAATTCCAAGTTCTTTCTCAACGCCCAATTCAATAGGCAAACCATGCGTATCCCAGCCTGCTTTCCTGTCAACTTTAAACCCTTTTTGGGTTTTGTAACGACAAAAGATATCCTTAATGGCACGTGCCATTACGTGATGGATTCCCGGAAGACCATTTGCAGACGGCGGCCCTTCAAAAAATACAAATGGTTTCGCTCCTTCGCGAATGGAAATACTCTGCTCAAAGATGTTTTCTTCTTTCCAAAAATCGAGTACTTCTTCCGCCAGTTTAGGGAGGTCTAGCCCTTTGTATTCTTTAAATTTCTTGCTCATAATGTGGGTGTTGCAATAAAGTTTGCAAAAGTAAACAATTTTGAAGAAATGCATGTTGATTTTCCAAAGAGAAAGAAGCCTATATTATTTGAATTAATAACAGGTTTGAATATAAATTATCTAAATATGTAAATTATTTTTAAGGGTTTTATTCTAAATAAGGTTCATAATTTTGAATACTCCATTTTTTCCCCCAAATTTGAAGTCTTTTTAAAGCTTTCTCAATAATACAGTTAACTAATGAAGAAAATATATCTTTTCCTGCTTCTTGCAACAATTTCACTAGCTTCAGTTCAATCACAAATACTTGACCCCGTAAAATGGTCAACTAGTGTAAAAAAAATATCTGAGACCGAATACGATCTTATTGCAAAAGCTACGATTGAAGACAAATGGCATCTTTACTCTCAGGAAGTTCCACCAGATGGGCCATTGCCAACACTTTTTACTTTTGAGAAAAATGCCGCATATAAAGCTGTAGGAAAAATAAAGGAAAGCAAAGGAGTTACCGAACACGACCCTGTCTTTGACATGGTAATTACATTTTTTGCAAACAGCGCAACATTTACAAAACGAATACAATTAACCGGAAATAAAGGCACTACCGTCAAAGGCGAGGTAGAATTCATGGTTTGCGATGATACACGCTGCTTGCCTCCTGCCTATGTTGATTTAGTTTTTGAGATACCTGCGCCCCAAAAAACTGAATCAGTTGTTACCACTAAAAACACTGATAACATCAAAGTATCAGAAGAATCCACTGAAATTGTGGAAGATACTGTCGTGGTTGATACCTTATTAGAAACTAATGAAGTGCTAAATGACACTGTTAAAGCAGCTTCAGACGAATCACTTACGGCTCTTGAACAAAATAAAAAACAAGATAAAAAAGGACTTTGGACTATTTTTATTGTTGCATTCTTATTCGGTTTTACTGCCCTATTAACCCCCTGTGTTTTCCCCATGATCCCAATGACCGTGAGCTTTTTTACAAAACAAAGCAAATCTAAGGCAGCGGGTATTAAAAACGCTATTATTTACGGCATTGCTATAATCGTAATTTACGTGGTTTTGGGGGCTATTGTAACCGCAATCTTTGGTGCTGATGCTCTCAATGCGCTTTCCACAAATGTCTGGTTCAACATCATCTTTTTCTTGCTTATCATTTTCTTCGCCTTCTCATTTTTGGGAGCCTATGAAATTACCCTTCCCAGCTCTTGGGCTACCAAGGCCGACAAGCAGGCCGATAGGGGCGGGATGATTGGTATATTTTTTATGGCGCTTGCTCTGGCCATTGTTTCCTTTTCCTGTACGGGACCTATTATTGGTTATTTATTGGTAGAAGCCGCCTCCAAAGGAGGGATAGCACCTTTTGTGGGAATGTTCGGTTTTTCATTGGCTCTGGCATTGCCCTTCGCGCTTTTTGCGGCTTTTCCTGGGTGGATGAATTCACTTCCAAAGTCTGGCGGATGGCTAAACACCGTAAAAGTTTTTTTGGGTTTTTTGGAGTTGGCGCTGGCTTTTAAGTTTTTATCAAATGCAGATCTTGTACTTCAACTTCATTGGCTTGAAAGAGAAGTTTTCTTAGCTATTTGGATTGCAATATTCGGTGCTTTGGCGTTGTATCTCTTCGGAAAAATAAAATTGCCCCACGACTCTCCATTATCACATATTTCCGTGGGAAGGTTAAGTCTCGGGCTTGTAGTTTTAGCATTTACGGTTTATATGATTCCAGGTCTTTGGGGTGCACCGTTGAAACTAATTAGCGGTTTCCCGCCAGCAATGAATTATAGCGAATCTCCATACGGGGTGGGCTACACAAAGTTAGGTAGTGGCGGAGGTACTTCCACAAATGAAAAGTTTCCGGAAGGAGCATACTTAGGCCCTCACGATATTATTTCATTCCATGATTATGAAGTTGGTTTAGCGTATGCAAAAAAAATAGGAAAACCGGTATTGATTGATTTTACCGGTCACGCCTGCGTAAACTGCCGAAAAATGGAAGAACGCGTTTGGAGCGAACCAAAAATATTAAATCTTCTTAAGGAAGACATAGTCTTAATTTCGCTTTATGTTGACGATAAACGTCCGCTTCCGGATGGCGAAGAAGTGATTTCAAAAATATCTGGGAAGAAATTGCGCTATATTGGTCAGAAATGGAGTGAATTCCAGATTTTGAAATACAAAGCGAACGCGCAACCCTTCTACGTTTTGATGGGTCACAACGAAGAAAACCTTATCGATCCCGTGGGTTACACCCCCGACGTTGAGGAATATTACGATTGGTTACAAAAAGGAGTTGCCGCTTTTAAGAAATAGAACGCCATAACCAGCTAATTTTAAGCAATATTGCTTAATTTTAAGTAATTTTTAAAACTCGGAATAATGATTTCTTCGGAAGAAAAATTGAAGACTACAGCATTGGAAAAGTATTTTGAGCCTTTCCGAAAGAACATCGTGGGCATTGACCAAGAATTTGATTCCCCTTTCGGAAGAAAAAAAATTATTTATACCGACTGGACGGCAAGCGGACGCTTGTACGCTCCAATAGAAGAAAAAATGCTTAAGGATTTTGGCCCTTTCGTTGCAAATACGCACACGGAAACTTCGGTAACGGGAACGGCAATGACCAAAGCCTATCACCAAGCACGAAATATTATAAAAAAGCACGTGAACGCCAATGAGAACGATGTTCTCATAACTTGCGAAAGTGGAATGACTGGCGCCATCAATAAGTTTCAGCGTATTTTGGGCTTGAAGATTCCTGAAAACATAAAACCCTACACCAAAATTCCCGATGAAATTAGACCGGTAATTTTTGTAACCCACATGGAGCATCACAGCAACCAGACTTCCTGGCTGGAGACTATTGGTACTGTTGTGGTAATTCCACCAAACGACAATGTTTTGGTGTGTATGAAAACTTTTACCCAAACGGTTAAAAAATATAAAGACCATCCCATTAAAATTGCTGCTGTTACTGGCTGTTCAAACGTAACGGGAATACAAACACCCTACCACAAAATTGCAAAATTGATGCACCAAAACGGCGGACTTTGCTTTGTAGATTTTGCGTGTTCGGCTCCCTATATTTCAATAGATATGCACCCTGGGGAAGAAGGTGCACATTTGGATGCAATTTTCTTTTCGCCTCATAAATTTTTGGGCGGACCGGGCTCTAGCGGCGTGCTTATTTTTAACAATAATCTTTATAAAAACACTATTCCTGATAATCCTGGCGGCGGTACTGTTTCGTGGACAAACCCCTGGGGGAACCACAAATATATTGACGATATCGAAACCCGTGAAGACGGTGGAACCCCTGGTTTTTTGCAAACCATTCGTACAGCGCTTTCTATAAAGCTGAAAGAAAAAATGGGAGTCGAAAATATTTTGCAACGTGAACACGAGCTTTTGGATATCGTTTTTGAAAAACTTGGCAACGTCCCCAACCTTAAAATTTTGGCACCGCAAACACATGACAGGCTTGCTGTTATTAGCTTTTATATTGACGACCTTCACTTCAATCTGGGTGTAAAATTGCTCAATGACCGTTTTGGGATACAAACCCGCGGCGGCTGCTCCTGCGCGGGTACGTATGGTCACTATTTGCTACACGTGGACCAAGAAACCTCGAACAACATTACTTGTGAAATTGATGGGGGCGACTTAACCCACAAACCGGGCTGGATACGCATGTCCATTCACCCAACCACCACCACGACAGAAGTAGAGTATGTTTGTGATTCCATAAAGCAATTGGCAGAGAATTTTCCCGAATGGAGTAAAGAATATAGGTACAATTCCAAAAGCAACGAGTTTTTTCATCCAAATGAACAAACCGACAATATCATGGAAACGTGGTTTGCTTTTTAACAGCTATTCAAACACTTGAAAAAACTCCTACTTCTCGTTTTCCTATTTTCTATAAGCCTTTCCGCGCAGGAATATGTAGATATCTTTCGAGTTGGCTACGGACAAACGTTCAACAATAATTTTGAAGGAACCGATAGTAGTACCTATGTGAAGTTTTTAGATGTTGGTTTCACGTTTCCGGTTGTTCTTAATGAAAATCACGCCTTGATAACGGGAGCAGATTTCAGTAGAAACAATTTGCAACTTTTTCCCGAGGCCGAATATACTAGTCTGTACAGCACAAATTTAAAGTTGGGCATGGCTTCCACTTGGTCTGATAAATGGAGTACTACCATTGTTCTACTTCCTAAAATAGCTTCCGATTATAAAAATATTTCGGGAGATGATTTTTATTTGGGTGGTTTCGCTTTGCTGAAACTGAAGAAAAACGAAAACCTTAAATATCGCTTCGGCATTTATGCCTCTCAGGAAGCATTCGGCCTTTTTACCACCCCCATTTTGGGCTGGTACTATTTGAGTCCAAACAAACGTTTTGAGATGGATATGAGCTTGCCCATTTCTGCAGATGTAAGTTATAAGCTTGGCATCACTACCGTTGGGATGGATTACTTCGGGATTGGACGCAGCTATAAGGTGCATTATGAAAATCTTCCCACGCTTTACGCTGACCTCAGCTCGTTGGAATTTGCGGGCTATCTGCAGTTTAACACTTTGGAAGAAAGTGTTTTGCTACGTGCAAAGCTTGGCTATTCCAGCAATAATTATGAAATGTATGCCGAGGGAGAAAAAATGGATTTGGGTGTTTCCGCTTTTAGCTTTGGCGATGACCGAACCCAGTTGAATCCTTCTCTAAACGGAGGAATATTCTTTAAGTTGGAAGCAATTTATAGATTTCATATCAAGAAAAAATCTGAAGTGGAAGAGCCTGTTTCAAATTAAATTTTAAAATAAAAATTTTATCTTTAGGTTATGGAAAGAACCTGTCCGGAATGTGGAGATAAGATAATTGGGCGCGCCGACAAAAAATTTTGTAGCGATGCTTGCCGCAACACACATAACAATTCTCTCAATAAGGATAACAAAAACCTGGTGAGAAACATCAATAACCGTCTTCGGAAAAATTACAGGATTTTAGAAAAACTAAACACTGAAGACAAGACGAAAACCACAAAAGATAAACTTGCGCGAATGGGTTTCAGTTTTGACTACTTTACTGGAATCTATACCACTAAAACGGGTTCTACCTATTTCTACCTATACGACCAAGGATACCTTCCGCTAGACAATGACTTTTATCTTTTAGTTAAAAAGGACATTAAATAAATTATTTAAATTTTATGAATATTAACTGCATAAGTCTCTGTGGACTTTAATTTGGCAAATCATTATATATAATGTAACACTCCTTTAACCCAGGTGGTTTCGTTTATAAGGTATATTTAAAACTCAAACAAAAAAACTACTTTATTATGAAAACGAAAAACCTTTTAATGATGATGATGCTGTTTTTTAGTATCACATTATTTGCACAAAATGCAGACGACAAAAAAGTAATTAATGATGCCGAAAAAGCAAAAGCTGCTTTTTTAGAAGCCAATCCAAAAATGCAGGGCTATTTTGATGATGCAAAGGCATATGCTATTTTTCCAAATGTTGGAAAAGGCGCCCTAATTGTGGGAGCCGCCTCTGGAAATGGTGCTGTATATGAGCGAGGAGTATTGGTAGGGATGGCAAACTTGAAGCAATTGGACGTTGGCGCACAGATAGGAGGAAAAGCTTACAGTGAAATTATTTTTTTCAAAACAGATAAGGCTGTTCAGGAATTTATGGATGACGATTTTAGTTTTGGATCAAATGTTTCTGCTATTGCAGTAAATCAAGCCCCGCCTTCTTTTAATATCACCTATACAGATGGAGTTGCCGTATTTACACTTCCTAAGGAAGGTTTAATGGCTGAAGTATCCGTTGGTGGTCAAAAATTTGACTTTGAGGATTTTGACTAAAATTCTGCAATTATAAAGTTTCTATTTAAATATTTTCAAAACCGTTTTAAGTGCTTATTACTTGAAACGGTTTTTCACTTCCCACCATAACTATAAAAAAAATCGTCCGGAAAATTTCCGGACGACTTCATTCTAACAATCAACAATTATGAAATATTATTCTTTTAATAAACGTTTCGTTGTTTCTCCATATTTGCCTTTAATCTTAACGTAATAAGAAGCAGCTGCAAGTTGGTGAATATCTATAGGCTTAACAGTACCCATACCGCGTAGATTTTCGGTTTTAACCAATCTGCCTCTTAGGTCATAAATTTCCAATCTTTCCAGTTCCATATTCTGTGGGTTACTAATGTTCAGAATATTTTTAGCAGGATTAGGATAAATCGATATGCTTCCAAGATTTTGATGGTTGTCGCCTATTCCAAGTACACTCTCTACGATAAGTTCGAAATCACAGGTAGCCATATTTCCGTATTCGTCCGTTGCCGTTAGCGTGATGGTATACGTACCATCAGGTAGCGGTGTTCCCGGAGCTGGATTCTGTGTTGTTAAAGTAATAGGTTCGGTACAGTTATCTAATGCAGTTGCTTCGCCTGTCGCGAAATAATCTGGTAAAATATAGAAAATGTTTCCAGGTCCAGGATCAACTGTGTGGTCTGCAGGACAAGTAATAACAGGCGCTAAGATATCAACAACCGTTACAACCGCAGTACAGGTAGAAAGGTTTCCGTTGTTATCCTGGCTAAACACTTGTACAGTCACCGGCGTACCGATATCTGCACAACTAAACTGTGTTATGTCCACAGCGACGGTAAAGATGCCACAAGCATCATCGTTGGATGCTATTACATCTGTTGGGTCCAGTGTGGCTGTACCATCGGCACCTAGTTCCAAAGTGAAGTCTTGGCAAACAAGTACAGGGCTGGTATTGTCTTCCACAGTTACTATAGCGGTGCAGGTTGCAGTGTTTCCATTAACATCCGTTACAGTCAATATTACAGTGTTGTCTCCTATGTTTGAACAATCGAAAGTATCGATATCAAGGTCGTAACTGGCGATACCACAAGCATCTGTGCTTCCGTTGTCTATATCCGTTCCCGCGATAGTTACGGTGCCTGTTACCGGATCCAATTCTACTGTGATATCTTGACAAACCACTACCGGAGCGGTAACATCCTCAACCGTTACAATTGCCGTACAGGTACTAATATTACCATTTACATCTGTTACCGTTAAAATTACATTGTTGTCACCAACATTGGAACAATCGAATGTATCAATGTCTATCGAGATATTTGCCACACCACAGTTATCTGTACTGCCTCCATCCACATCAGCTGCTGTAATGCTGGCGTTACCACTTGCATCGAGCTGAATGGTGATGTTCTGACATATGGCTATTGGAGCCTCATTGTCAATTACGGTAATGGTAAAACTACAAATACTCACGTTTCCGTTTACATCCGTAGCGGTGAACTCAATTGTGTTCACACCCACCGGAAATTGACTTCCGCTCGGATCGCCCATAGTTTGAACTACTGTATCCACTCCACAGTTGTCCAATGTAAAAGGCATCGGGAAGCTCACCGCTGCTGAACAAATGCCCGCAGCCGAATTGACCGTAATGTCTCCCGGACAGACAATGGTAGGCGGGATGCTGTCCTCTACAGTTACTATAGTGGTACATTGCGAACTGTTTCCGTTCACATCGGTCACTGTTAGTGTAACAGTATTGGGGCCTACATTGCTGCAGTCAAAATCAGTTATGTCTATTGAGGAACTTGCTATTCCGCAGGCATCCGTACTTCCGTTATCAATATCAGCTACGGTAATACTCGCCATTCCGTTCGCATCCAATTGGATAGTGAAAGGCGCAGCGCAGTTGGCCACTGGCGAAACATTATCCTCAACTGTTACAATAGTAGTACAAGTTGAACTGTTTCCGTTCACATCCGTCACCGTAAGAGTGACTGTGTTTGGACCTACATCGGCACAGGTAAAATCTGTAATATCTATCGACGTACTTGCGATAGCGCAATTATCAGTACTTCCATTATCAATGTCGGCTACCGTGATGCTTGCATCTCCGTTGGCATCCAACTGAATAGTGAAAGGTGCGGCACAGTTGGCTACTGGTGCTTCGTTATCGTTTATTGTTACATCAAAACTACAAGTTGCTGTATTACCAGAGGCATCAGTAACTACAAATGTATTAGTAGTCGTTCCTATAGGAAATGTTTCACCTGATGCCAAACCAGCAGTTTGCACTGTGGTTGATCCTGGACAATTGTCTGTTCCAACAGGAGCCGTATATGTTATCACAGCACCACAAACTCCAGGATCATTGCTTTGGATAATATTTCCAGGGCAGGTAATTGCTGGGGCTTCGGTATCATTTACCGTAACGTCAAAACTACAAGTTGCAGTGTTTCCTGAACTATCGGTTACTATAAAAGTATTGGTTGTAGTTCCAATTGGGAAAGTACTTCCACTAGGAAGACCAGCTGTTTGGGTAGGGGTCAATGCCGCATTCCAAGTAATTGTAATTTCACCATTGCCAGATCTCACTCCTGCAGTTGCAGTTCCGTTATTTACACCTCCTATATAAGAAGTTCCACCAGCACCGCCACCGCCTGACCAAGCACCGCCGCCACCACCAGCACCGCCGCCGCCTCCGCCGCCAGCATAATAGCCACCGCCGCCGCCACCGCCGCCAGAACCAGTAAAACCAGAACATCCTATTTTTCCATCACCGCCATTTCCACCAATGGCTAAAACACCATTAATTCCTGGGCCTCCAGTATCACCGCAGTTAGTGTTTCCAGTTCCGCCGTTTCCGCCCATTGTATCGGTTGCGCCAATGCCTCCAGTTCCTCCAGGACCACATCCACTTCCGGTAATTCCGGAACCTCCTAAACTAATATCACCACCATTTCCGCCGTTTCCTCCGGGACCGGACGCACAAGATCCTTGAGGACCTCCAGCTCCACCACCGCCGCCTGCGGCAACGAGAATTCTATCATTTACAGTTCCAGGAGTTGTTCTTATATCACTAGCTCCTCCACCGTGACCTGAAGTATTAGGACCACTAACTCCTGGGCTACCGCCTCCATTAAAACCATCGCTTCCTCCTACGTATATTGACAACACTTCACCAGGTGTTACCGAAAGTTCTCCGCTCGCCATAGCTCCCAAGCCACCAATACCAACAATTCCACCTACCCCAGATTCTCCTTGCGCGCCAAATGCTTCAATCATAATAGAAGTAACACCCGCAGGTACAGTCCAATTTTGGACGCTACCTGAATATGTAAAGGTTTGTGAAACTGGACCTCCAGAGCTACAATTATCTGCAGTTGTTACTGTATAATTCACTACAGCCCCACAAATGCCAGGATCATTATCAACTATAAAATCCCCAGGACAAGTAATTGTTGGTGCGATTTTGTCTTCTACAGTTACCGTAGTTGTACAGGTAGAAATATTGCCATTATTATCTGTAACTGTTAATGTTACTGTATTAGCGCCAATGTCGGCACAGGAAAATGTATCTGGAGAGACTGAAAGTGAAGCAATTCCACAGGCGTCTGCTGAGCCTCCATCTACATCAGCACCCGTAATTGTAACGGTACCGTTTGCGTCAAGTTGTGCCGTAAAGGGTTGGCAAGTTGCCGTAGGAGCAACATTGTCTTCCACGGTTACAGTAGCAGTACAGGTTGAATTATTTCCGTTTACATCGGTTACAGTCAAGGTTACCGTATTGGCGCCAATATCTGCGCAAGTAAAAGATGCTGGAGAAACGCTTAATGAAGTAATTCCACAATTATCTGTTGAACCATTATCTATATCTGATGCGGTAATTATTACATTTCCGGTAGCATCTAGCTGCAAGGTTATATTTTGACAAACTGCAGTAGGCGCTATGTTATCTTCAACGGTTACTGTAGCTGTACAAGTATCAGAATTGCCCGCTGCATCGGTTACAGTAAGTGTAACTGTGTTAGGACCAACTTCTGCACAACTAAAAGTATCAATGTCTATTGAATAAGAAACGATCCCAACATTGTCGGTTGAGCCGCCATCCACATCGGTAGCAGCAATAGTTACTGAGCCGGAAGCATCAAGTTGTACAGTAATATTTTGACATACTGCCACGGGTGGTTCCGTATCATCAGGCAATATAGTATAAATACATCCGGATTGCGCAGTAGGAACAAATTCAGCAGTATCATTATTAATCCAATATTGGATGTCATTGATTATTGCTGCTAATTCACTAGCCGTACCTGTAATAGGAAATCCACCAGGCACCGCGCTACAATCAAACTGCCAGTTGTCCACTTCTGTTTCAGGAGTGCCTGCAACATAAAGCCTAATAGCATTTACGCCATTGGTCAATTGATCTGGTAATGCTGTTGTGGTGTTTGAAGTATTTGCTCCGTCCCAATCGGCATCTGTAGTTACACCTGGGTCTACATTACTGTGAACTCCAGTAATAAAAGTTGGTGATGCCGCTGTGCCTTGATAAGCAAATAATTGATCACCAATAGAAGATAAAACACTTCCCGCCATAAAACTTCCTGGTAAAGTAACAATATCTCCCGCATTCATTGCAGAAGGAGCGTACCAAGTTGCACTGCCATCGCCTGCACCTACGCACGTAATTGTATTTGGATTTGAAATACCACAATCTGTGAATTTTATATTTGTTCCCGCAATTATATCTTTCAAAATTATAAATGCAAAACCATCATTTCCATCTAGGTTAAAACCTACGAAGGCAATATCACCCGCATTCAATGTTGTAGCGGGAGGTTCGTTTATGGTTACAGGTATTGTGCATGTCGCACTATTGCCAGCTTCATCTGTAGCAGTTAAAACAACTGAATATACACCAACTCCAACCATAGTTCCCGCAGTGGGTGCTTGTGTAATTGTTATGTTTGCTGGTATTGAAACATCATCCGTTGCGGTAGTCCCGGTTACTAAATCTGGTATGGCTGCCATACCATTAATACCAGCTGTTATTGGAGCCGGTGTTGGGGCGCAAGTAATTACAGGTGGAGTTGTATCTCCCCCAGTACTAATCGTAAATGTACATCCAGCTTCCAATGCTGGATTATAAGGTGTAGTATTATCGCTTACCCAGTTTGCTCTATTGTTTACAATAGCTCGTATTTGAGCGGCTGTTCCAGTAACTGGTCCCCCAGCAATTGTACAGCTGAATTGCCAGTTATCTGATTCAGGAACTAATCTTACGGCAGTACTACCCGTAATCAAAGCATTTGGAAGTGCCGATGTAGAATTTGAAGTTGCAGCACCATCCCAGTTTGCATCATCCCCAGTGGCATCGTTATATTGTAATCCAGCTATAAATATGGGTGCTGCAGTTGAGCCTTGGATAGCAAAAAGCTGATCGCCAATACTACTGAAAGCTGCTGGAAATAGGGGTCCCATATCTATGGTTACAACTTCTCCAGCTGTTCTGGCCACACCGGAAGTCCATGTAAATTCGCCGTCACCATTGGTGGCAAAAAATCCGGTGCCATCATTCCATCCCATATCGGTAAAAATAATAGTAGTCGCAGCATCAATATCTTTCAAAAGAACAAAGGCTACGGTATCATCTGTATTTGTTGCTCCATCAGAATTACTTCCAACAAAAGCAATATCTCCCGCAGTTAACGCCGTTTGGCTATTGCCAAAAAAAGTAGCAAAGAGAAATAAAATTAATAGGGTAGTTTTTTTCATAATTTTTAGAGTTTTGGTTAAGTCAAATCTGGGGAGATTTATTAATTGGATATTGTTAATTCCTTGAAGGAAATACTCCTTGTAGCGCAATTATATAGCGAACTACCATATAGGGCTGCATATTGTTTATTGCTTGGCCTCCTCCAGTATTGGCTACTGATGTATTTGACATTGCCTCATCAGAAGAAACACCAAATGCATTTGTACCGTCCCCGGCAATAAAAGCACCGTTCGGGTCATCAGTAGTTCCTTCAGCTTTCGCATTTATAGCATGCCCGTGTGATGGCATTTGTGCAATGATTAAGGTATTGGTCTCTGCACCAGATTTTTGACCCATTTGACGGGGAGTAAGGCCAGGACCAGAACCCGTGTGTATTGCAACTCTTCCTCTCATCTCTGGAAGACCAAATGAAGTTCGGCCATCACCTCCATAGGTCGTTCCCAACAAAGAGAAAAGAGCCTGGTTTGAATTGATTGGCAATAATTGGCCATCACAATTGGCCCATTGTCGTGGGTTAAAATTACCTCCAAACATAGAGATTTCTGCAAGTGTTGGATCTGATATTGACATAGTACTTAATTTAAAATATTATTTAATTTCTTGAAGGAAATACCCCTTGGAGCGCAATTATATATCGGACTACCATATAGGGTTGCATATTGTTTATTGCTTGACCTCCACCAGTATTGGCTACTGATGTATTTGACATTGCTACATCTGCTGAAGCACCAAAGGCGTTTGTACCGTCCCCGGCAATAAAAGCGCCACTTGGATTATCGGTGGTTCCTTCTTCTTTAGCATTTATAGCATGCCCGTGTGACGGGAGTTGTGCAACAGTTAAAGTATTTGTTTCTGTTCCTGACCTTTCCCCCATTTGTCGTGGAGTAAGCCCTGGACCGGAACCTGTGTGGACTGCCACCCTTCCTCTCATTTCAGGAAGACCGAAAGTAGTTCTACCGTCACCACCATACATAGTGCCTAAAATTGAAAATAAAGCCGTGTTCTGTGAAATTGCTAATAACTGGCCATCACAATTGGCCCATGATCGTGGGTTGAAGTTTCCGCCAAACATGGAGATTTCTGCAATAGTTGGATCGTAAATTGACATAAAATATTTTTTAAATTAGTAAATAGACTAGACTGAAAGATTAAAATGTATGGTTGTTTCCCCTAAAAAGGTTTCTTTAATTGGGAATAATTTTTCGCCAAGATTTCTGTTTTTGGCCCAATGCTCGCCTGTAATATGAGCACCTTGTTCAGTTAAAGCCAATTCTGTAAAAGAAATGCTTTCTGAACTTGACACTTTAAAATAAATTCGAGCACTTTTGCCTTCCTCTTTATTTGGAAAATCGGTTATAAACTCATACCTACCTTGTTCATCAGTTTTAAGTTTTGCGCGATGCCTATATTTTGAGGAGTTTGGAGAAAGATGCCATACTTCTACAGTGGCATTTTTTAAGGGAGTAGCATCATCTTTACCATAAAGGGTTCCCTTAATTGCAACCGAATTAGAACTGAAAACCCCAGATCTCAAATCTGTTTTGGTCTCAGCATATGGGTTATAACCTGAATATGGGCTTTCAGAAGTAAAAGCACTTGTAATTGTTGGAGTTAATACAGCTAGACCTGTTATGGCAAAAGCAGAATTGCGCATAAAAAGTCTACGCGAAGTAGTGTTTTTCATAATTTGGTTAGTTAGTTATTCTAAGATTTATATCCTTTTACGGGAAAGTTTTTCACAACTATTCTTAAAAAAAGAAAACTTTAAACATTTGACAAGCAAGTTATAAAATAATCCTTAAAACCCTATACGTAGTACTACGTAAATTAAATTGCCCTTTTTAAATGTATATTAGCAGTGTTAAAAATGAAATTATGCCTACCAATAATGCCAAAATAAAGCTAGCCGAAATCACTCAAAATCTAATTTCTGAAAAGGGTGATGCTAACCTTTTAAAAAGCTCCATTGAAGAACTAAAACTACTTTTGGAAAAAGTCTCGGGCTTAAACCAAGAGGCTCCTATAAATTCAGAAAATATCTTGTTGCCCACCGGAAAAGCCATCGGTCCCAAATGGGCAGGAATGTGCATAGAGGACGTTCCGCGCACGCATAAATTCATAAAAGGCATACATTCCGCAGTACAGGAAGTTCTGGGAAAAAATCCTAAAAAACCCGTTACCATACTCTATGCAGGCACAGGGCCATTTGCAACATTGGTCTTGCCTTTACTGGCACTTTTTAAGCCTTCCGAACTCCAACTCATTTTACTGGAAGTAAATACCGTGAGCATTGAAAGTTTAAAGAGAATTATCAAAGGTTTTGATGCCTATGAGTATATAAAAGCTATTTATCATTGCGATGCCGCAAATTTTATTGTGCCCTCAGAATTTGAAGCAGATATCCTTTTAATAGAATGTATGCAGCACGCCCTACTTCGCGAACCCCAAGTGGGCATTACCTATAATCTGCTTCCCCAAATGAAAAAGGATATCGTATTAATTCCCGAAGAAATTTCACTGCACGTGGCACTTGTCGATATGGAAAAGAAAGTAGAATATTTATCTATTGACAATAATGCGGAAAAGGATTATTATGAAAATTCCGAAGCTGTATTCACGCTCAACAAAATGGAAGTACTTCAAAATAATTCCGAATTTAAAAAAGAAGGTTTTCAATTTCCCGAAAAAGAAGTGTCTTTTTCTGAAGAACAGCTCAGCAATCACGACTTTATTACCGTTTCAACTGAGATAACCATTTTTAAAGACATCTCATTAAACATTGACGAAAGTGGCCTAACGGTACCGATGCTTTTAGCAGACCTCAACCACGACCAAAAAGTAATCGGGGCCAAAACACAATATATTGTGGGGACAGAGCCTGGCCTTACCTCTCAATTGTTGCGATCATAAAATTTCGAGAAAATCCATCAAAGCGCAAGTATCACCAAAAGGGCGCCCACTGAAATAAACACCCACAATGAAAACCCAAGGATCATGGGTTTCCAACCTGCCGATTTTATTTTTTCGAGTGAAAGTCCGGCACCTATCAAAAAGAGGGTGAGTACCAATAATGACTTTGAAACACTTGTAATGCCCTTGGTCAAAACTTCGGGTATGGGCAGATAACTATTTAAAATAATGGCCAAGATAAAAAGGAATATAAAGTAAGGGATTTTCACACTTTTTCCTTTCCCCTTAAATAGAAATACCGAAAACAGGGAAAGCGGAATAATCCAAAGCGCCCGTGCCAGTTTAACCGTTGTGGCTACTTTGAGCGCTTCTTCCCCAAAAGTATAGGCAGCGCCCACCACCGAACTGGTATCGTGAATGGCAATGGCGCACCACAGCCCAAACTGTTGTTGGTCCAGTTCAAACAAATGGCCCAAAGGCGGAAAAATAATCAATGCGATGGAATTCAGTAAAAAAATAACCCCCAACGAGATGGAAATATCCTTTTGGGAGGCATTGATTACGGGAGCAACCGCAGCAATGGCACTGCCCCCACAAATAGCGGTTCCCGAAGAAATAAGGTGACTGCTCTTGCGGTTCATTTTTAATAACCTTCCCAATAGATATCCCAAAACCAAAGTTGCCACAATTGAAAAAACGGTAAGTAAAAAACCATCCTTTCCAGCCGTCAAGGTTTCCTTTAAATTCATTCCAAAACCCAAACCCACTACTGCTATTTTCAGTAGCCAGTTTACTGCTTTGCTATTCAGGCTTAAAAAGGGGTTTCCCAAAAAATATGTAAATAGAAATCCGCCCACAAGCGCAACCGGGCTGCTTACATAGCCCAAAATGCACAGGACCATGCAAATAACAAAGAGTACTTTTATTACAGTTTCATTGCGCTGTGCCCAAGATTTCATGCTTTTTTATCTTTTTTTTCAGAATTTTCTTCAGCAGTTTGTGGCTCCGTGGCTGTGTTTTTGAAAACCAAAGTTCTGTAAGGGAATGGTATTTCAATCCCCTCGCTGTCAAACCGTTTTTTAATACTTTCCAATAAATCACAGCGCATATCAAAGGAATCTGTATAATCACGAGCCCATACCCAAGCCCGAATGGTAACGGACGAATCGTTTAGGGAAGTAAGCGCCACCCTAACAATGGGCTGGCCATCCAGAACGTCAAGTTCAGAACGGTTGTCCAAAATAAGCGGGTGCTTGGTGCATTCTTCCTGCATAATCTTTTTTGCCAGATCGATATCGCTATCGTAGGAAATGCCAATCTCTATGCGATCGCAGATTTTAAGTTCTCCCAAATCATAGTTTATCAATTTTTCTTTATTGATAATTGCATTGGGAATAACGATCATCTTATTTTCAAAATTTCGAATTACGGTATGCCGAAGGGTAATATCGGTAACCGTGCCCACCATAGTATCCGTAACTTTTATAATATCGCCAATTCTAAAAGGCTTAAAGGAAATGATAAAAACCCCGCCCACAAGATTTGCCAAGGCTTCCTGAGAGGCCACACCGGCAATAAGCGCTAAAACCCCAGCACCGCCGAGTGCAGTTTGAGCCACACCTTTTAATGACGGAAATGCCAATAGCGCAAAAAGCACCCCAATACTGTAAATACCGATTACCGCTACATATCTTAAAAATTTAAAACTTGTGGGGTCTTCAAGATTAGCTATCTTTTTCCGTATGCTCATTCTAAACCACATATTGGCAGAGGCAGCGCCCACAATGGTTACTATGGAAACGATTCCCAAATAGAGAATTAAATTAAAATTGTGTTGGAGCGCTTCGTACTTCTCCTCGTTTACAAAAAGAAAACTCAACAATATAATCCCCAACACCAGCCATAGGGCATTCAGTATTCTTCTTATCCAGCCGATTGCCTTGGGCGATTCGCCAGGATATTTTTTCTGTTCTTGCCTAACCAACCATTTATAGAGCAAATTGGTTGCAAAATGCAATATCAAAACGCCACCTATTACCCCCAAGGCGTAGAGAATATCTGATTGATATGTTTCAAAAAATTCTTTCATCCCTTTAAATTTCTTCCCCAAAAATACTAAATGCAAAACTGTCAATGCTAAAAATGATTTTTAAGTATTCTACCTTTTTCAGATTAAAGGCTTTGAAAGTTTTAATATCTTTAAAACCTTAACAATATTCCCTACGTATGAAGTTTATTTTTTCCACTAAAAGCGCGGTTCTACTACTGTTTCTTTCCTTTACCATTTCTGCCAATTGCCAAGTATTGACCAATTCACAAATTGACAGTTTGGTTCAAAAAACAATGAAAACCTTTGATGTGCCCGGTATGGCTGTAGCGGTTTTGAAGGACGGTAAAATCTATCATAAAAACACGTATGGCGTACGTTCCATAAAAACAAATGCCGAAGTGAACGAAAACACACTTTTTGGTGTAGCTTCAAACACCAAGGCGTTTACAACTGCCGCACTTGCGCAGTTAATAGACCAGGGCAAAATAACCTGGGATACAAAGGTAACGGACGTTATCCCTGAATTTAAACTTTACGATCCTTACGTAACTGCTGAATTTACTATACGCGACTTGGTAACCCACCGCAGTGGTTTGGGTCTCGGCGCAGGCGATTTGATGATTTTTCCGGCAAACAATACAACCACTAAAGCTGAAATGATCCACAACCTTAGGTACCTAAAACCAGTTTCGTCCTTCCGCTCTAAGTTTGATTATGACAACCTGCTGTATATAGTGGCGGGGGAAATCGTGGCGAGGGTGTCCGGCAAAAGCTATGACGATTATATTGCAGAAAATTTCTTCAAACCTTTGGGAATGGACCGTTCCCTGCTTTCCATTCCTGCCATTGAAGCAGATAACAACCGCATTGATGGTCACGCCCCAGTGAATGGTAAATTGGAAATTACGGGCAATACCTTTACCCAACTCGCCACCCCGGCCGGCGGTATTTACGCCTCCATCAACGATATGGGCACTTGGGTACAAGCACAATTAAATCAGGGAAAATATGGTCCGCAACTTAAAGACAGCCTTTTTAGTGAAAAAATGCACCGCGAAATGTGGACACCACAAACCCTGTTGCGCACTGGTCCCGGGCCCTATAACACACACTTTTTGGCATATGGGCTGGGTTGGTTTTTAAGCGATGTAAATGGCTATTTTCAGGTTACCCACACCGGCGGTCTGCTGGGTATTGTGAGCCAAGTAACCCTGATACCAGAGCTAGACCTTGGTATCATCGTGCTCACCAACCAGCAGAGTGGTTCGGCATTTAATGCAGTTACCAATTCCATTAAGGATGGCTATTTTAATATTAAAGGTGAAGACAGGATAAAACAATATAACGAGCGCCGCCTAGCGGGCGAACGCCAAGAAGACAGCATTGTAAAAGCCCTGGAGACTGCTTTGCAAACACAATTAAAAAGCAAAGCTCCCAAACCAGATGTTACCGCTGTACTTGGCACCTACCAAGACCCTTGGTTTGGAAAAGTATCCATAAGCAACCAAAACGGAGACTTACGGTTTAAAGCTGAAAAGTCTTTGGATTTAGTGGGCACAATGTCCTTTTACAAAGGCACTACCTATGTGGTACGGTGGGACGATGCCTCTTTAAAGGCCGATGCTTTTGTAAACTTTTCCCTAGATACCGAAGGGAGGGCCAAAGGGTTTGCTATGACCGCTATCTCACCTTTAACCGATTTTAGTTACGACTATCAGGATCTGAAGTTTGAAAGGGTGGAGTGAGGGGATTGATTATAGCCTTTATTGGACTCATTTATTTATGCATTCCCTAATTTTTTCAATCTGCACTAGTCTATTATCACTGAAAGAATGATGGCTAACTATTAATAAATCTTCTCCGGAAAGAGGATAATTTGAAGCAGTTATTTAGGCTTAAAATCAAATAAATTATTGAGGTATTGCCTTTTACTCCTTATCAATCTCGTCGGTAACGGATTTTAAAAAGCGGGCGACCGCATAATGCCGAACGTTGCTATCGGCTTCCGGCCAGGCACTGTTGATTGCAATTACAAGGTTTCTTGATGGGTTTATATAAATAAGCTGCCCGTAAATTCCCATGGCTTGAAAACTATTGGCATCAAAAATCCACCACCCAAAGCCATAGCCTCCCCCGGGCCATAAGAGCATATGTATTTGGGTTGCTTCCTTAAACCAATCATCGGGAACAATTTGCGTTCCATTGATGTAGCCGTCCTCGAGTACAAATTGTCCGAACCTTCCAAAATCGCGGAGCCGCATTTGAAGACAACAGCCTGCCATTTCCTGTCCCGTACCGTCCAGTCGCCAGTTGGCGGATTGCTCCATGCCATAGGGAGCCCAGATTTTGGACGAAAGATAGTGCGAGAGGCTCTGACCCGTAGCCGCACTTATAAGGGCACCCAGCAGGTGCGTTTCACCAGTACTGTAATTGAATTTTTTTCCAGGTTCGTTCTCGGCCCGCAATTGGCGCATATAGCCAACAATGGCTTTTACGCCATCCTCAGGTTTATATGTATCGAATAAGGCAATGTCTGAATCCGCATCGGTGTAGTTTTCATTCCATTTTATCCCGCTGGTCATGGTAACGAGATGACGGATTTTTACACCCTCCCAGGCGCTTCCCTTTAACTCGGGCAAATAATCTGTTACAGGATCGTCAATGCTCTTAATGTACCCATCCTTAATGGCCACGCCAAGCAGTGTACTTGTTACCGATTTTGCAACGGACAAAGACGACCAAAGATTGGTAGCATTATGGTCCAGCGCATAACGTTCCAGGCGTACCTTACCATTTTGTAAAACTAGAAGGCCAGCTACGTACTGTTCGTTTATAAAGTCCTCCAATTCCTTTTCTTTTGCTCCGCCAGCATCAAAGGCTGCGAAGGGCAATCCAGTGGGGAGTTCCCTGATGGTATCTCCCATAGGAACCACCTGAATTTCGGGATTTTGGGAAGGTTGTGTAGTAATGGAGTCCGCATCCATGGTTTGCTGTGCAAAGGCCCCAGTACCTAAGCCAAGCATAAGGGCAAGTGCAATGATGAGTGGAATTTTAGAATGGAAGCGTGCAAAAATGGGCGTTGTTTGTCTGTTGGTTTTCACTGTTTTAAATGTTTTGGAATGGCTTATAAAAACCTATAAATCCTTCGGCTAAAATATAAATATAATGATTTTCAATTTTAGCGGTGGTCAATAAGTTGCTGAAACAGTGTTTTGCTATCGCAAAGTCAGGGCTTCCTTATGATGCCGATTTTGTCTCGATACTTGCAGTAAAATAATTGAAATTCAAACAAAAGAATAGCTTATAGATCCATCTTTCAATCTGTAAGCCTAGAATAATAATGTCAAAAATTAATGAAGAAATATGTTGTTTTTTACCTCAGTTCTTCTTAAACGGGGTCAGCTTTTACGGAATTAAGGGGTTGTGCAACGGTTACCATCTTAAGTTTGATTTTAATTAAAACAGTTAACTTTAAATATTAAATCAGAAAGAACAAAAGAGCGGAGTAAGGTTAAGGTTACCAGTGGAACTTTT
>Ga0098037_1000200_pt1 | contig 35469 bp, 44 predicted proteins | sample 5_EtaG_FD_75050 | JGI IMG/M metagenome (GOLD analysis project Ga0098037, IMG submission 75050) | Marine viral communities from the Subarctic Pacific Ocean - 5_ETSP_OMZ_AT15132 metaG | ecosystem: Environmental > Aquatic > Marine > Oceanic | place: Pacific Ocean | collected 2015-01-08 | reverse complement strand
GCCGGGCCAAGCGAATGTATTTAATAACAAAACATCGTTGTTTGTGCCGGTAAGCAATCCTTCAGAAATGTGCCAACCTTCTCTAGCGGGGTGGCCACAGTGGTAGGTTTTTTCTCCCATTTGATTATTAATATCTCTGCGGAAAGAGATCGCTTTAGTATATCTTAGTTTTTGCTCCGGAACTAAAATCGCAATATCTGAATTTGAGTTGCTATAGATTACTCTCGCCTTAGTCATTACATAACCTTTTTCTATAATTAGAATTTCGTCTTGGTCATCTACCACATGAGCAGCGGTTATTATAAACCGGTGCTTTCCTAACTTGAAATAGTTTCCTGAACCAGTACCTGATGGCACCCCATTACTTACAGACTGAATTGCAATCGACGACAAATAAGATACCTTAAGACCTCTAGGTGCATAAGGATCCAACTCAGACGTGTGACTGTCGTCAAATTCAGGCTTTAAGTCAAAATTTAAATGTGCATCCGCTGGTTTTGCAAACAACACTAAAAAAAATAATAAACCTTTAATCATTTTTCTACCCCCCCTATTAATAACTAGGGGTAGAAAATAAAAAACCCCCGAGGGACGGGGGTTAAACACAAATCTTTAAATGGGATGAATACTGGCAAACATTATTGTAACCGCTTGATTTATGTCTTTAGCTAAAATTTTAGGCTCCAGCATAATACATTTATCCGGTAATTTTTCTATAATTTCTGTGTTGTTTTGTCCAAGTGGACCTTGGGATGTTACGCTTGTTTCTTTTATTTGTTGTCGACACTTCTCTATCGAATAAGAAGTCCTAGATGTCGAAGCAATCAAATTAGTGTTTTGATCATACAGTTTAACAATTATTGTTGCAAAATTTTCAGTAGCAAAAATGTCCGTTATTAGCACCCAGTGATAATTTTCAGAGCCACAACTTAATGGACGACTATAATTGCAGGTAGTATCTAGAATAGACTCAACGGTGTGCTTGTCCATTATAATAGCAGTTTTAGCTCTATTGGTCCTTGCAACCCAATGGGTGTTAGAATTGGAGGTAGCAACCAGAAGACTATTTATATAAGACTGATATTCGTTTAAAGACGGATCATGAATAGTCGGCGGTGCAACATAAATTTTTTCCTGATTTTTTGGCTCCGCTGATAGAAGCAAGGAAGTTAGAATCCAAAACATTATTTAATCCTCCCATGGTCATCTTCCAGCCTAACAACGTCATGAATCTCTGTTGTTGAGACTTCTACTAGCTTCACATCTGTTCCTTGGGATGCACTAAATCTGTGTACAGTGAGTGGAGAGATGTGATAGGTGTCACCCGGGTTCATAATTATTCTTCTCTCTTCTCTTTGTGATCCCTCTTCTAGAACAAGCTCCAAGGTTCCCTCCAGAACCATTATGGTTTCTTCTTTTATGTTGTGGAATTGTAGGGACAACCTCTTTCCGTTTTTAATATGCAAAATTTTACCTACATATTTTTCTGTCAGGGCCCAAATGTTTTCAAATCCCCATGGTTTATTTACGATCATTTTATCTCCTTTACATATAAATTAAGAGCGATCTCAACTCTTTCAGCATATTCACCAGTGTCTATCTCTACTCCGTTACTCAGGGCATAGTCATATCCAAGGTGCCATGCTAGTGATTCTTCAAATAGTTTTATTCTTCGGTGTTCTGACATTTTATTATTTTCGAATATAACATGTCCGATTTCATGAATTAAAGAAATTAATTTTTCAAAATCATCTTGGTCATCACCTATGTCTATTATCCCAAAGCAGTCTAGGTCTTCAAGTTCTTCTTTGGGCGTAGGTATCCAAAACGAATTGTCTCCATTAGTGAACTCCACACTAACATTGAAATCATATTCAGCCCTCTCCATCAAGAGAGCAAACTTTTGTTTTAATGTCTCCTTTTCTGAAGTACTTGATAAGATCTGTAAACCCTCCAATAAACTTTTCTTGCCCTGTCAATTTATCAATTTCGATAATCATAGGTACGGTTTCATGTTTATAAATAGATTTATAATATACTAACATCTGGTTGCTGTGATCGATTGAGCAGTATTCAAAGGGCAGTGATCTTTCTATCATTTCCATTTTTGCTCGTAAACAAAAGGGGCACTCATTCCAACAAATAATTTTATAATATTTCATTTTTATCCTCGTAGCACTTGGCGTCTTTTGACCTTAGAGTTTATCTCTGAGGGGGAGCCAATGACTGTTGCTCTTCTTGCCGACTGGCCTTCTGACAAAAGAACAGAACTGAGGGCTATGTCTTCTGACAGCCCTAAGCTCTCTTTAATCAAAGGTTGCTCACTCAACTCTTCACTAATAGAGATTATATGAGAAGAGTTGACATATATTTCCTTCAACCCAGACACTCCGGTTGGGTCTCTAGTTATTTCAATTAACTTGATTAGCATTTTACAGACTCCCCTACATTGTGCCGAACATCTTTTGTGTCTATGATCCAGTCTTCTCCACCCAGAACAATCTGACATTTGCTTCTATCTAAAAACTTCATAAATAAAGCAACTTGTGGAGCACTTGTTTGCCACCAATTAGAAAAAAGGTCATCCTTCCCCGGAATCCTTTGTCTGTGTAGCATTGCTCCTGCTGGTATCCACAGCAGATCTCCTCTCTGATACATTTTCTTCTCCGTTGTAATGTGTATCTAATCCTTGTAGGATCGATTGAATGTCTATCAGGCTTGAATCGACATCAGTTAATTTAGTTCTACTTTTATCAATCAGACTTGCGCAAAGCAAGAAATTCACCTCTTGATCATCAAACTCGTCAAGAGTGTTATTTAGTTTAGTTATTGAACTTTGTAGTTCCTTTATTGTTTCAATTAATAGTTGTTTTGCTATTCTGGGAACCGAATTAATATGTGTTCCGTAAGAAATCTTTACTCTCATTTAGCCTCCGTTAGAAAATATTAGAGTATATTGCTTGAATTACTAAACCTGTAACTGCTAAGCCGACGGACCAAATAAATTTATTCATGCCTGCTTGCCATTGTTCAAGATCTCTAACTCTTGCATATAGACCTTGATCCGGATTATAGATCGCCTCTTTGATTTTTTTTACATCATCAAGCATCTCGTCTTGCTTATCAGCCATTCTTTGAATTTGATGCGCCAAATCTACAATCGCGTCTTTTAAGTCTTGGTGTTCGTTCTCGCTCATGGTCAGATCCTCCACTACTAAATAGTTCTAAGACGCTACAATAGCATGAGAAGTGGTCAATAAAGTACCAGCAGCAGAAGCTGCATTTTTCAAAGCACACTTTGTGACCTTGCAGGGATCTATTATCCCCACTTCATAAGTATTTATCATAGTTCTATTAAGAAAATCGTACCCTCTTTCAATCGGCTGTTCTTTAACATTTTTTAAAATAATATCTGGTGATTCTCCGGCATTAATTGCCATTTGTCTCAGTGGAACCTCGCATGCCCTAAGGACCACTTGGGCTCCCAAGTTCTGTTCTTCATTTTCGGTCTCTACAAACAAATCTTTAGTTGCTCTGAGTAGAGCGATGCCGCCACCGGGGACGATCCCTTCTTGTTGCGCAGAGCGGACAGCCTCTAGTGCATCATCGATCCGATGACGCTTTTCAATCATTTCTATTTCGGTTTGTGCACCGACTTTGATAACTGCGACTCCTGCTGCAAGGCGAGTAACACGTTCTTGAAGTCGTTCGCACTCAGATAGGTTGTCTGTTTGGTGTATTTGTGCTTTAATTGTTTCAATCGTTTCATCAATTTTGCTATTATCACCTTTTCCTCCAACTAATGTTGTCCAAGTTTTTGTTACATTAACTCGATTACACTGACCGAAATGATTTAACTTTATATCATTTAGGGTCAAAGAGTTCTCACGGGTTATGAAAGTCGCACCAGTACTGATGCATAAGTCTTTCATTATACTTCTGCGTTCTTCACCATATTTCGGAGCTTTTATAGCGCAAATTTTCATTGTGCCCCTTGCTGCATTTGCAATCAAAGCAGCCAAGGCCTGTCCTTCTATATCATTCGAAACAATTACGAGAGGACGGTTATCTCTGGCTGCAAGTTCTAGAGTTGGCATGATTTGATCAACATGCTCAATCTTCTCATCGGTTACCAAAACAATAGGGTTATCATAGTCCACTGTGGCAGTTCTGGCATCCGTTATGAATGAATTACTAACGTAGCCAGAGTCAAACCTGAAGCCCTCTATGAGATCCAATGAAGTCTTCATGCTTCGAGCTTCTTCAACAAGGACTGATCCATCTTTTCCTGCTTTGTCAATGGCGGTTGCAATAAGCTGACCGATGGATTTATCGTTATTGGCAGAGATTGTAGCGATGTGTCTTATATCTTCGGTTGTTTGGATAGGTCTCGACATTTCTGTTAGTTTCTCTGTGATAACATCAACAGCCTTGTCCATTCCGCGTTTTAGTTCAACAGGAGATACACCTGCTGTCATATACTTCTGTGCTTCCTTTAGGATCGCACGAGCCAATACGGTTGCAGTAGTTGTTCCATCGCCAGCAGAGTTTACTGTTTCTTCTGCTGCTTGTTTAATAACTTGTGCTCCAAGGTTTTGGAACGGATCTTCAAGTTCAATGAACTTTGCAATTGTCACACCATCTTTGGTGATGACAGGTAGATTCTCTTCTTTGTGGTATAGTGCTACATTCCGCCCTCGAGGACCGAGAGTGGTTGCAACATTATCCGCAAGAATGTCAACTCCCTCCAGAATCTTTTGGTTGAGAGTTTGTCCTTGGTCATAATGTTTCATTTTTCCTCCATTATTTATTATAATATAACCTCTTGTCAAAGGTTTGTCAAGTTATTTTAATAAAGTTTGTTTTATAATTGCTTCAATTAATTGATCAAGAGATAATTCGGATTCAACTAATTCTTTTGGAGCCTTGGTTCCCGGCTTCTGCCCAGCTTCTCCAGCTAAAGCAAAGATTTTATTCAACTGAGATCTCATCTGTACAACTTTCGACCCAACATCATTAATGTAATCTGTTGGGTTTTGCTCACCCTTGGTTTTGGCTGAATAATAATTCGTGGTGCTTGCCTCTACTGCTTGTATGTTTTTATAGGATTCAACTACTGCTTTAGCTAGGCCTTCAAATCCCTCACCTTCGGTTAAAGAAGCAAGATAGTCTGCTGTTGTTGCGACCAATCTTTTACTAGTAAAAAGTTCTTGAAATTCTTTGGTCATTATTGGTATCTTGATGAATGCGTATTTTTCAACTTCGGGCTCGCTCATACCAGAAGGCTTATTCTCAGAGCCACAAGGAAATAAAAGAGTTTGGTTTATACCAGTTTTTTGTACATTTTTTCTACAGGGATACCACTCAGAGGCAGTCTTATCAGCTTTTATGAGTCTACCCTTTATGTTAGTGCTATCAATACGCTCTAGCTCTATTAAATAAAAATTAATGTCCGTTATAATCTTTTGCTCTCCAGAAATAACATCTGATTGTTCACCTTTTATCTTATGGCCCACGAAATAATACATATTATCTCCCGGCTGGTCAAATTCTTTTTGTGCAGCCAAACCTTCGGTACTTTGTGAAGGAGCTTCTTTCCCGCAAATACTTGAGTACATCTTTGCGCTTGTTATAACCCCTTTTCCTCCGGTGATTTTTCCCATGTTATCCGCAGCACCTTGTTCAGCCCCAACTACTGGAATGTTCAGTAGAAGAGTTAGCCACCGCTCAAACTCGCCACCGGCATCTGTTGCTGATGCTGCTGCGACTGAATCAGCCAACAAGGCTATCACGCGAGCATAAGTTATATAACTCAATTCTCCATTTTTTTTAACCCATTGGTCTAATGTATCAGTATTAAGGGCCTCAGCAAAGTTCCTGATATTGTTAAGCTTGCTGGCAACAGAATCACCAGCAATAGCATCGAAAGTATTAACCAACGAAGGGTTAGCAGTGACCAATGCTGGACTGCCTTCTTTCCACCCAAAAACATCTTCTTGGGCAACAGCTAGTGATGCTTGAGGGAATTTCTCTGTGCCCAAAGGTTGAAAGTAGGGCTCTTTCGAAGACCCTACTAATTTCAAGAAAGCCTTGTGGAGTTGCTCTGGTTCTACATTTTTTTCACCCGCAGTCTTATTTAAGAAAGAAGCGTAAGCATTTTCTGCTTTTACTCTACTTTCTTTATTTAGAGAGCTCAACATTTCCCAAGCTGCTTTCCACTCATTTGATTTCGGATCTTTATTAAAAGAATTCTCATATCTCTCATCTGACCAGTGTTTATTCTCTGCTCTACGAACTGACTTTTCAAATCCCGTATAGAATTTTTTAATTATTTGATTATCGGCTGCTGTACCTGTATAGCCAAAGTTATTTCTGTACCTAGATAATAAATCTTCACCTTTTCCAGCTTTAACATTAGGGTTGATCTCTTTTTTCCACTCTGCATGCTGTTGTTTCATTGTTTTAACAAAAGCGGTGTTGATCCAATTTTTTAGATTGTTCTTGAACGATTTGGATCCCGCCAGTCCCGTTCCGAGTTTTGCTATTAGGTCTTTATAGAGACCATTCGGATTGTTTGCAAATTTGTCATCTTTTCCTGTTTTCGGACCAATGAAGTGAATTAAATCTTCATCGCTCAATTCGTTCGCAGGGCTCTCAGAATTAGCTAGCTTTTGAAGAAATTGATAATAGCGACTTTTTTGATCATCTTTCTTCGTATAATCTCCAAGGTCTTTTTGAAAATCAGGAGTCAAAGTCTTCGGGACCCCAATAGGCAACTTGCCCCACTCTCTTTCCGTCAACACTTGCTCAATCAACTTGTTCAATTCTTTGCTCATTATAATTCCTCTAACAATTTCTTAATGTCTAAACCAGCGCAATCAATCTTCCGCTTGGTCAAATGATAATGGCTTATAAAGCCTTCAAAACGCCCTTCAGCGCATTTCTTACTCACCTTGGTGTTCGTGTTGCCTGCACGATCTAGAGGCGTCTGAAGAGGGATTCCTGTGCATTTATGAACGGCTTTCATGAGAGCCTTTAAGGCTTCGATTTGTACAGGATAGAAGCCGAGATGTTCTGGTAGTTTCTTGCCATGAACGTGGGCGTCTGTGATGATTGGGCGTGGACCGAAGTCTCTCTTTTCATACCAAGACTGGTACTTCGTGTAGTAAGCGTTGCTTATCTCAACTCCAAGAGAGCGGTCATTCCAAGTCTTGCCTCCGGCATGCCAAGCAACATCATTCATATCCATAAACTGATAGATTGTGCCATCGTTGTCTATGGAGAAGTGAACTGAGATTCCTCGCTTCTGTAGGACCTTGTAGCAAGATTCTGCTGAAAGACAGACGTCCCAGTGGCACACAAAGAACTTTGGATCTCGTTTATATTTGGCTTTCTTCCATCCGTTTCGTAGTTTCAGACCGCCGCCTTCGAAAAACAATTTGACTTTTGGCCATTCGATTGGGAAATATTCCGAGTTATAAACAACATAAGACTCAGTGTTGTTTTTATGCCCCATCGGAGCATGATCTTCCATCGTTGCGACTCGATGTGTATAAGCTCGTCGATATGTAGTTGGCCCACAAAGACCATCGGCTGTTATCTTATGTTCTTTTTGAAATTTTTCAATGGCAGCAACAAGTTTTTCACCGTGTTTGTTGCAGCCAAACCATTCCGGAGTCCATCCTAGTTTTGCAGCAGAACCTTCATTATAAAAGATCTTATCCATCATTGTCCTCTTTTATTTGAGATACAGAATGCATGCCAGATCCAATTTGCAATTCCAATTCCTCTATTTCCTTCTCGATCGCAGCCTTTTGAGCTTTTAGCGACACAAGTTTTTCTAGAGCCATCTTTGTCATTAACCCTTCTTCTGGGTCGTTATCGTAAGAACTAGGCATAGGCTCCTCATATTCCTTAAGGAACTTATACCAATTTTCTGTTATTAATCTTCTAGTCATCATAATACTCCATCTGCTAACCCTTTTTCAACGGCTTCCGTTGCTGAAAAATAAACATTTACTTTTCTATTAATTAGTCTCTGTATTTGCCTTTTTGTCATACTAGTCTCTTGCGAGAGGCACTGAATGTAAGTGTCTTGTAAATTTTTCATTTGTTCCATTTCGTTTTCTAAACTATGAAGTTCTCCGATTGATCCACCATTGACAGAATGGATCATGACCTGACAGTGTTTCCCGAGCTTTCTTTTTCCCTGTGTTCCTGCTGCTAGCAGTAGTGTCCCGGCTGACATGACTTTTCCAATACCGATTGTCTCTATATCACAAAAACCTTTACAAAAATTCATAACATCATAGATCCCAAACATCTCATGGGCTGAGCCCCCATAGGTTGAAATGTAAAGTTTAATATCATCTGCTCTTTCGCTATCTCCGGTTTTGTCTTGGGACAAAACTAGTAAGGCCGAAATCAGATCTGCTGCTTTCTCTTCTGTCAATTCCCCTACAAACATTATGCTTCTTTGTTCTGGGGAGGGCTTTCCTTCTAGTGTCTGAAGTAGTTCTACAACCGATTGGGTCTCCTCTACTTCTTCAGTTTTTTCTTTCGTTTTCTTTTTAGGCATATCTAAAATCCTTTTTTATTATTTTTTACTAAAACATCAACAAACTGTTCAAGTTCTTTCCAGTTTGTAAACTCGATCGAATGCATATATTGCGGCGGATATGAATTCACGTAATTTCTTACTACAGTCTTTCTAATAGAGTCAACATTCATCTGGTCAATGTGTCTTTGCGCAATTATGTTTTGTTCCGATCTGTCAGAATCTTTCATAGAAATATATTTTAACTCTAAAATTTCTTGAATCCCCTGTTCGCACATAATTAGCATCATAGCAATGCTTTTTTGAACATTTTTCAAGACAATAACACCAGTGCCTACAAGGTAAATTCGCATAAGGCACCACATTGAAACCATTCCAATCAAAAAAGACAGACAATTATCTAACATTTTAACTCCAAAAAAAAAGGAGAGGGGACTCCTCTCCTAAATATGTTCAATTAATTAATAAAGGAAAAATAATTACTTCTTTTGCCCAAGAGCCTCTTTTAGGTTCTTTTCGGCTTTTTTTGCTCTCAAAAGACGCTTTGCAACACGACGTGCGACTTCTTCAACAATTTCTGATTGTTCCGGAATGTAATTGATTCCACTAAGGGCTTCCATAACTTCCTCTTCTTCTTGATCCATTTCCAATTCTGCTGGAGGCTCTTCTGCCATTTCAGCATCAGCATCCATTTCAACATCAGCATCCATTTCAACATCACCCTCGACATCTCCACCGGCTGCGTCTGCAATCATTTGAAGAGCCGGAATAGCTTCCCTAATTGCATTAACCATGTCTTGTGAAAGATCGACATCTGAATCACCAGCGTCCATTTCGAGTTCTTTTTCATCTGCGCCCGGAATTTCTTCAACTGCTGCTTCTGCGGCATCTGCGGCAACTTCTTCTGCTGCTTCCTCTTCCTTCATGACTTCATCATCACGTTTGTCATACATTTCATTTAGAGTAGAGATATTTGCAAGTTTAGCAAAACGTTGGACTTGCTGCTCATTCAAAAGTTTTTTAGACATAATTATTATTCTCCTTAAAGCGTTATTTCATTATAAATAGAAACAAGAAAGATAAAAGAACTAGATTGAATCAAATTTCTGGGTGTTCTTTTGCGATTATATCAAATATATTATCTATGTCTCCATCACCCAGACCAAAGTCATTTAATAGCTCTTCAGACTTTTCTTGATCATCTTTGATTTTATTTCTCTGATGTTTTGACTGTTTTGAGTTATCTTCTTTGTATTGATCTATGAACATTTCTATAACTGCGTCTTTTTCTACAACAGCCTCAACACAAGCACGAAGAAACTCTGATTGAGTCAAACTGTGATATTGCATTCTTACTTTGAATTTTGCATGCAATTCATCTTTTGCATAAAACGTGAATTTCTTTGTGTCTTTTGCGTATTTATTTGGCATTACTATAATTACTCACCTGATGAGCCAAAACCACTAGAACCTCTGTTAGAAATACAAATTTTACTGTTATAAAGAGTATCTGTCATTACTTTTCTGGCTCTGAAATGTATTATGGGAATCATGACAACTTGAGCGATTTTGGTTCCGGATTCAATAATTTGGCCGGTGTTTCCAATGTTAATTAGATTAATAAATAACTCACCATTATAGCCCGGATCTATCACGCATGCACCAACTATCAGTCTTCGCTTGGAAGCCACAGAAGATCTATTCTTGACTTCTAACATGAAACCATGTGGAATACCAAATTTTATTCCAGTTTCTAAAACTACTGATTCTCCCTCTTGAACCGAAATGCTGTCTCTATCATCGGCCGGACAATAGAAAACATCAAGCCCTGCATCAGAGGCGTTGGCTCTAACTGGATCTAGAGCATTCTCTCTTAGTTTAAAATAATCAATTAACATCAATTGTCTCCTTTGCTTTTGCTCCTATCGATTGTGACTTCCAAGCGAAAAATAGGTTGACCGTCACAATCATCAGGGCGTAAAATGATAAAATCGCGAAACCCTCTGATATACCTAAATATTGACAACTCCATAATGCAGCAGCAGTTAATATTAAAAAACCTGAGAAAATTGCCAATTGCGCTAGGGCCGAAATCATTCCTTCATAAAACCAACTCATTATTTTCCTCCTTTTAAATTTTCATAAATGTCAATAAGCGAATCTATGTCGACTTCACTCTTAAGTAATCTATAGGCCCGAACTGTTAATGAGATATCTTCTTTTGTTAACCAACCGCTATCGATATAGTCTGCTTTTAGCTCACGCTTCTGTTCTTTGTAAGGCTCCATTGCATCTTCCAGTGCTTTAACCGACTTAATGTAGTCAGCCATATGCTGTTCTTTTGTTTTAAAACAGGCTTCTTCGTAATCTTCAACAATTTCTGTTGGGTTGTTTGTGTATACTTCAAATTTAGTCATATTATCCTCCTACTAGTGAATGACTTGATGCTCTTTGTATGTAATCGAGAGCATGATCGATTGTTGTAAATTGTGTCCTAATGGTAGGGCCTCCAGATAAAGAGATTATTACATCTTTGCTTCCGCTGGAGCAATACCATAGTTGGGCTATCTGATCAGGGTTTATTAAACATTCTATCCCATTTGTGTTAATTATTTTTATCATTCTCATTATATCCTCCTATTTTTGATTTAATGTAAAATCCCGCAAAAGGGATCGATGATAGCAAAGCCAATAGCAAATTCCATTCGCCATGGCAGTTTGTTAAGTGTTGCATTGCTCCTCCGGATATTTCTGTGTGTAGAGATAAACTATCTCTTCTGTTGAAACACAGGTGGCTCCAACGGTATATTTCATTATACTATCGTAATCTAAAGACCGAAGTCTTTTGGTAAGGACTTCCTTGGTAATCTTTGATTTAATCTTAATAAATCTATGAGTCCTAGATGACACTTTGTCAAAGTTTTTTAGATAAACTTTACCGGCTCCGGAGCCATGTGTGCAAATAGCTAAGTCTGCATCTTTGGGAACGGGTGCTGCTCTTTGGGATAAAGATTCTTTCATTAAAGCAATCATTTTCTTTTTAGCGTCAGTATCTTCTAGATCAAGGAGTGTCATGATTTGATTTGCAACACTACCATAGGACACCTCTGCTATTCGAGACCAGCCAAAATCAGAACACGTATTCTTTTTCGGTGGGTCTATCCGCTTGACATCACGACGCTCCCAAATTTGAAAGACGGTTGACACCTTCTTGCCATCACGTTCGAATCTAAAAGTCTCCTCGAGGAGATCTTCTTGGTAAACAAGATGAAAGTATTCCGGTAATTGTCTTATTTGTGTCACTTTTGCAAAAGATGCAGGGAGAATAAACGCGATGTAGTCCGAATACTCGGCACACCGATGCATAAAACATTTAGCTAGCTTACCCATTCTTCCAAAAGGCGGGTTACCCACGGAGAGGATTGAACCCTCGCGCTTAATTGTAAACTTGGGATCCAGAAAATCTTGCAGGGCTACATTGGGATGTTGGGGTTCAATGTCATAAGCCTCGTCAACCTTCATAGCCTTGAGCCAAGCACCGTCACCAGCAGAAGGCTCTATCACTTTTGTGATGTTTGAAAACCATGGCTGGCTTTCTATGACTTTTGCTAACCTCTCGGCTGTTTCAAAATTCGTAAAGAACTGTTCATTGTTTATTTGTTTACGCTGCGTTGTCATTTGCTGCCTCCTTGCATAATTGTGGGTATCTTCGAAGATAATCATCTTCTTCTAATCTGTTAAAATCGATCTTAAATGAATAAAACTTTTTGATAACACCTCTTTTGGCTAGAACTGATAGAAATCCTTTATCTAACAAAACCCCTCTAGTAAAAGAAGTGTTGGCCAGATCTTCTCCAGATTCTTTTTTCTTTTTCTTTTTCCGATTGATTATTTTAACCAAGACTCTGTTGACTCCTGTCGCAACGGACATGTCGGACTTCTTCTTTAGGTTTTTCCCGTGATATTGCAGTTCACCTTCTTTTATGATTGGCTTCTTAAAAAGACCAGTAAAAGATGACATTTTACCATCTGTATAATAAACGTCGCAAATACCTGTTTTTGGTGAAAAGTTAAGCATTAAAACTTGTCCAAAGTCCGGATGTTTGTTGGATTCGACACCGTCATAAATTGTACCGTCAGCATCATTGTGAAGATAAATTTTTCCTGTGGAATCACTAGTGGATGTTTTAAAACTCTCTGCATCTACCAAGGTTAGTTTATCACCAATTTTGAATAGATAAAGATCTGCTGACGAGGCAATGTTGTCAGAAGTCTTTATTGTTTTTTTAAATGCATCATAATTCTTTGCTTTAACTGAAGAGAAATCAAAAGACCACGAGCGTTTCATGGCTCTCTCAATTCCTTTGTTAGTTAAACAAATATATGGCGCAGACATTGATTGCAACATTTTATTTGCAACCTCTTCACTGTTCATTTCAATCGTTACTCCACCCGCTTGCGGCGAATCAGTGGCAACCTTCATAACCATGGCGTTCTCTAGTGCATGCTTGAAGATAGCAGGGTTATTTAAAAATAAATTGCTTAATTTCATTGTGTCCTCCAATGTTTTTGTTTTTATTATGTTTATAATATAACTGGTTTTTTACCAGTTGTCAAGTATTCTGTTTCACTTTAAAGAATTTCTTTTTTTGAGGGTGCCATTCCCAAGCCTCATAAGAATCTGATTCCATTTGTGAGACAAAAAGAATTTTCGTTACCAAAGGGTATTCCCCTTTTTTTCTACGAGAACACTTGTTTCTTTTTTCCAGATTTTTAATGAAAGTTTCTCTGCCGGAAATTAATGTGGCTTTCTTTTCTATCGCAGCGTCCATTTGGTGGCCCACCCTGACTGTTAGCCAAACCTCTTTGCGTTCACCAGCGGGAGAATCATCCCAAACGGAGTCCAGCCAAGAAATAAGAGAAGTGAGATTGGTGCATTTTTTACCTTGTGCAATAGTTTTTTCATTAGTAGGATCCCAATCACAATGTTCGAAGTACTTTTTGAAATTCAGTGCTATTTCTAAATCATCTGGGAAGGGATGGGATTGTTCCACACCTATTCCAAATGCCTTATTAACCATCCGACCTAATCGGTTTTTCTTAATGTCTGCCGCATAATGGGGTCTACTATTGATAATCTCAACTTTACCCCACTCAAACCACTTATTGTTGTCCCACTTGTTCATGGAAGGATTACAGTTGCTCACTATTTCTCTTCGCTTTATTAACCAATGGCGAATAGATTTTTCGTCTTCGTCCAAGACATTGTCCTCTATTTCTTTATTACCCATGGCAGACAAATCCGACATCATCAGTCTTTTTTCATTATCGGAAAGGCCTTCTCCTAACAGGACAATTCCTTCATTACAAGAGATCCCCATTCGAATGGCTTTGCGGATCGCCTCGGCTCTGTGGTTTCCCACAATAATGTAAACTACACCCTTGATTATGGTCCCAAAGATGATTTTATTTTGAGACCCATTCGGGTTTTGGTGGATGGTTTCGATTAAATAATCGATTTTCTCCTGATCTTCAGATTTCCATCTCGGTTGAGATTCTGAGTAATATTTATCAGATCGGTTTCTCATGTTTTTATCATAATCATGATTTGGTGTTACAAGCATTTTTATGCCCCTATTTTTACAATAATCCATTATCTCACGTTGACGAGGGTCATTGTCTATAAAGGGATTATTATAATTCAAAGCTACTATAGCTAAACCAACATCTCGATAGTAATTTTCATTAATATTGGTTACATTTGATCTTTTAGCAGACATAAGTCCTCCTTTGTGTTTATTGTGTTTATAATATAACAAGTTTTTAATGACTTGTCAAGTTTTTAGCCGATCATCATCCATTTCTTATCAACCGACCCGTAGGTTGAGAAGCCCCAAGTTTCATTGTATTTTGGATACTTCAGCACATAAGGTTTATTGAGAAAGATATGATCCTTTTGTGGGTTAACGCCCCAACAACGAATTCGAGTTACTTCTGAATTGGAATCTATGACATCGATTGTGTAAAACCACTTGCCATTCTTTGTTTTTTTAGACGTAAACTTAATTGGGATGCACCAAGCACATCCTAAATCTGAGTCGAATTCTGATAAGGGAGGGACTTTGTAATTACTGATTATCTTTAAGGCCCTATCGGACATTACCATATTAATTGGATAAATCCCTGTTAGAGTTTGGGTGTTCTGGATTTTTTCTGCTGTTGAAAATGATCCCTCGGGTCTATAATTCTCAATGTTTTCATTAAGTTTCTTCTTGTTCTTTGGTTTATCAACAACAACAGCAGACCAGAAATGCTTGTCACCTGTGAATCTATCATCAAGCAAATCATTCATCGCAGAGGCTCTACAGAGGGCATCCAAGGACTTCTTGTTGAGTTTCCTTGCCACCACACCACCATCAAAAAGTAAGTGTTCTACAGATGTAAACGGGCGCTTTTCGATGATTTCATCAATCGCCGCATCACCAAGACCTTTGATTGTCGTAAGTGGAGCAATAAGAGTTTGATCATCTTGTGGAGTCCATCTTCGGCCTGACGTGTTGATGTTCAGCGGTTTGATTGTGTAGCCCCAAGACTTAGCAATGTTGATAGCCGCTTCTTTACGAGACTCTGGTTCCTTGTCCAAGAAAGCACAAGCCCACTCTGCATTGTAGTAAGTAGCCAACCAAGCAGTCTGGTAGGATATGATAGAGTAAGCAACGGCGTGGGACTTGTTGAAACCATAGCCGGAAAAGTATTCAAACTTCTGCCACATATCTTCGGCTGCTCTCTTTGTCATTCCTTTTTCGATGCAACCATCGACAAACTTATGAAGAATTTCTTCTTTCTTTGCCTGCTTGGAGGCATCCAAGCCCTTTTTAGTTAATAGTTTACGTAATAGATTGGCATCATCTAGAGAGATGTTTTTCCCAAGGCGATTGGCAAGAAGAGCAATTTGCTCTTGAAATATAAGGAACCCTCTTGTTTCTGTTGTGAGTTCTTCGACAATTTCATTCTCATATTTTATTGATAACGGGTCTTTGACTGCTTGGACGTATGCTTTGTCAACACCAGCAGACAGAGGCCCGGGACGATAAATGCTCGTAATAGCAGAGATGTCGATGATTGACTTTGGCTGGGCTCTCTTCGCAAGGCTCTGTGCACCCTTCTCTGTGAATTGGAATATGCCCATCCACTTTCCAGCTTGGAAAATATTTTTGTAAACTTCTTTATCATTTAAATTAATTACATCCGGATGAAGATTTTCATCATAATATTTTTTAATGTCCTCGAAGGTCGGGGACTCAACACCGTGGTGTCGCTGGAGAATACGCTCAATACACTCTTCCATCATTCTAAGGGTTGCTAGGCCTAGGATATCAAACTTAATAAAGCCCATGGGTTCTAGTTGTCGAACATTCTGTCCTTCGGACCAAGGAGTTTGTCGAACACCTTTGGATGCAATAAGAGGCATATACTTATCTAAGTCTGCACCGATAACCACACCACCGGCATGACGAGAAGTAGAGCGAACTTGGCCCATCAAGCCCTCAACGTGAGACTTGACCTTTGGGTGTTTTATAAAGAACTTTTGAAGTGTCTCGGAAAACTCACAGACCTCTTCAAAGGTCGGAGTGTAAACACCGGCACGAATCCCATGCTTCTTCTTTGCAAGAGGAGTAGCTTCTTTCAACATAGTGTTAGTCACAACATTCACTTCAGTAAATGGAATATCATAGAATTTTGAAATGTCTTTGATAAGAGACTTTAATTGAAGTGTGTTAAAATTGGAAATAGGAACTACAGTGTTGGAACCCCATTCATCAATAAGTATTTCTTTAAGGACCATAGGATCAGAGACATCATAGTCAATGTCAGGATAATCAGTGGCGTCCGCTCTGAGGAAACGAGAGAATAAGAGACCATACTTAATTGGATCCACTTGTGTAATGCCCAGTGCATAAGCAACGAGTGATCCTGCTGCTGATCCTCTTCCGGGTCCGGCGAGTTGTACTTCATTTGTCTTATCCGTTATTGACTTCATTGTCAAGAAATATTTTGAGAATCCTCGGTCTGAAATGACTTCCAATTCATGCTTGAGGCGTGTCGTGTATTCCACCCAAGTGGACGCTCCTCGCTTGACAGAACGTGATTCCAGAACCTTAAATAAGCCCTCGAAGGATAGTTGAGCCAAGTATTCTGCAGGATGATGGCCAGCAGGTACGACAAAATCAGGCAAACGTACAGTGTTATCAGGAAGAAAATCATCAATCCTTTCAAAAGCAATACGGACTGTCTCCAGCATTGAAGCACGAACGATATCATCATCGTACTGGACGTCGGTGGTGATAATGTTGCTATATCGTTTATAGTCTGCCCACATTTGTTCGCCATTCTTTGGATATAATTCATAACCAATCTCGTCCACATTATCAGGTAGTTCATCTGACATCCATTCTGGTTTACCCTTTCCGAGCCAACCTATTTTCTTATATAGTTCTCTGTCGTTCCAAGCGTCCGGGGATGGATAGTGAGAATCACAAGTTGATATCAGAGGAATACCAAACTCTTTATGCATCTGAATAACGTAGCGATTCAATTCGTGTTGCTCCGGAATAGCATTCCATTGCAATTCACCATACCAACGATCACCAAAGATATCTAACATTTTTACAGTTATGTCTCGCATAGCTTGCTTGACGGCTTTAGGGCCTTCTTCACGATGTTCCCAGTAGCAACCAGCATAGATACCGCCAAGGCAAGCAGAAGCGGCAATGATGCCTTCATTGTGTTGCTGTAGTAAGTCTAGGTCTATTCTAGGTTTGCGATAGAAATTATCACCATGATAAGAAGCAGACACTAGTTTAAAAATGTTATTCAAGCCAGTCTGGTTCATAGCGAGAAGAACGATGTGTCTCTTACGGTTTAGTTCTGATTTGGAGGCAGACTTTGACTCTGCTTCGTTCTCAACAGTAGTTCCGGAACGAGCGTCATCAATGTTTTTAGATTTAACTTTGTCTGCACGGTGTTCGTCAAGTTTCATCTTCCAGTCAGAAACGGACTCAATAAAGTACGCTTCGACACCAAAGATGGGCTTGAAGTCTTTACCTTCTTTCTTCATACGCTTGGCGTGGAGAACTTGGTAAGCCAGACCATTCATGTTTCCATGGTCTGTTAATGCGAGGGCTTTGCTTCCATTATTGTAAGCAAAGTCCATATGGTCTTGTGGATATCCAAATCCATCGAAAGGGGATCCAACCCCAGAATGGGCGTGTAGCCCAACAAAGTCAATCTTATTCATGTTGTCCTCCATGATTGTTGTTGTTTATTATGTTTATAATATAACGTGTTCTTGTTTAGTTGTCAAGTTATTTCATTAAGAATTGTGTAAGTATTAGAGCTAGACACAAACAAAATGAAATAATATTTATTGCGGTTAAGAATTCTTCCCCTAGGAAATACCACGTAAGAGGAATAAATATAAGGTAACCGATACCAAAGGTCAAAAATCTAATGACCCATAGAGATTCGACTTCGTGATACATCATCTTTGTAGCAACAGCGAACCCGACAGAAACGATAGGACCAAGACAGATAGCCAACAGAATATAGTTCTCTTCAAATTTTCCACCAATGATACCAGCGTTACTCTGGAACCAAGCGGCTAATTGACAAATTGTAAATATAATTGTGGCTATTAAAAATCTCAACATCTTATCCTCATTTTGCAGCTAGTTGCAAATCTTCTGACATTAATTCTCTCATTTTAAATAGTCCCAACTCTTTGTGTTTACACTCAAGCATCACATCCATTTCAAGACCAAAGGTGTCAATTGGAGTCCAGTAAGAGTCCGAGTGGGCGTTGGCTCTGATCTTAGGGTCGTTGTGCTCTACGGAGCGTGACTGACTGTAGTGAACTACGGGGCGAACATCGCCCCACGTAGAGTGAGCCAATTCAACGGCATCCAGTTGAGACAAACCACCGGTACAAAAATGATGATGGTGGTAGTCATGTACAATGGGGATGCCTATCTTTTTGAATATACCATCGTACAACTCTTGGGTTGAATATAGCGACTCTTTGTCGTCGTTCTCTACAGTCAGTCGAGACCGTACAGATTCTGATAACTTAGCGAAGTTCCGGCAAAAATTGCCAAGGGCCATAGGTTTATCATTGTAAGCGCCTCCAACGTGAATGTTGATTTTGGCTTGCGGTGTGCGTGGTTGGCACAACAAGTCCATTAGTTTACCGTGAATTTCAAGATCACGGATGGTGTTAGACACCACTTGCTCTCTAGGAGAGCAAAGTTTGTTGAACGGACCGGGATGCGTTGTGAGACGCATACTATGCTCCTCAGCAAATAGTCCGCATTCAAATAAAATTTCTTCGATTTCAGCAAAGTCAGGAAGATCTTCAAGTGCATACTCTGACGCCCACGGAAAGATATCGGAAGACATACGGAAAAACGTGATATCGTTTTGCAAATTCCACTCAAGAATTTGTCGCAGATCTTTCACATTCTGCAGTGCGAGTTCTGATGCATACGCAATGCCTTTCTCTTTGAAAGTTCGCTTGATCATAGAGCGGTTAGTTGTAATCTTGGGCTTTTGTGCACCAAGTGTCATGTTTATACAGGCATAGCCTAGTCGATAGTCAGTCATTGTGTCCTCCAATGTCTTTGTATTATGTTTATAATATAACGTGTTGATTATTGTTTGTCAAGTTTTATTTGATGAAAAAGCATTTCGGATTCTATTGTTTGGGCACAACAAGGGCAGCCCCAAACAACTGTGCAAACATCAAACCAATCTTTATTATTATCGTTTACCTTTCTGGGCCTTGTGTACATCTTTGTGCACAGACCTACTTTTCCTAGAAATTGCTCATTTCTTTTACTTTGCTTGCCTTTTGATGACAAGACCACTCTTTGGTTTACATAGTTTGGCATTGCGTCCTCCAATATTATTTATAATATAACTGATTGGGAGACTCTTGTCAAGTTTTTTCTACCACTTTTTGCAAGACCAATAACGTGCTTTGGTCTTTGGTCCCGGATTGTCGCAGTTGTGACGTGCACGAAATGATTTACGTGCTTTTGGGTTATTTTTGCGGATCTTCATTGTTTTTTCGCCCTTAGATTTAGCTGATGTTCCTCCATGGCCGAAGTTTACTTTCTTAATGTTTCCGGTCTTTGGATCCTTTACATATACCTTAAACTTCTTCACATCGCCTCGAGTAGGCTTATTGAGCGTTACTTTTCTTCCTTGGTATTCTGCTTCGCCAACCAAGTCTGGGCATCCACAGGATGCTTCTTGAAGCATTTCAAATAGACAACCTCCACAAACAAGACCACCTTCTTCAAGGGTGGCATCTTCAAATAAATCGAGTATTGAGTCATCTCCTTCGTACAGCATCCCTTCGTTCTTTTTAGATCCTTTCTTTCCCCAAGACTTTCCTTTGCCTTTTTCTTTACAGGCTCCCGGTGTCGGTCGACAGGATGGATATTTTTTTCTTTTCTCTCCATCACTACGCCCACAAGATTTGTATCCACCAGATCCGTCTGGTGCATTACAATCAACCCAGCCGCCCTTGGAGCCTTTGGCTCCTTTACGTCCAAACCAATCGCGAAGCGATGATTCTTTGCTAGACTCAGTTCCGGCTTTTTTCTTCTCTTCTTGGACTCCGTAGGTCTTACAAGGATCTTGACCGCATCCACAATTTTTCTTGCCTTCTTTTGCAATCTCAACTTCTTCATTGTCGTCTAGGATATAATCCTTATCTTTATGTTGTCCTACATTTGGCATTGCATCTAGAGCCTTAATGATCTCCTCTTCCATTTCTTTACCAAACTCTTTCAAGAATGGGTCCATACCGGAAGCGCCACCTTCGTCACGAAGAACTTTTTCAATTCGCTTAGGATCAACGTGAGTGTAACCTTTGGCGGCCATATCTTTATGATCTTGTTCTTTTTTGGCCACATATTTTTGACCAGTCTTTGGATCATACATGTCATGAGTCTCAAACTCTTCGCGAAGGGATTCTTCGACTTCACGATTCTCATAGTAGTTATCTGCGTTAAAGGTTATGCTGGGTAGACTTTTCCTGTGGAATTTGGGATGATCTTTAAGTCTAGACACTCCCTTGTTCATCTTATAGTGACCGGGCTGACCGAAAGCGGAAAGACCGGATCTCCTCAAGACGCCTATAAAACTTTTTGCTGCTTCGGTATCTTTAAAGATTATTTTTATGTCTGGGACATCATCATCGGCAAACTCTTCAACTTCTACGACACCAAGAGCATCAGACATTTCTTCAATGATAAACGGGACCAAATTTGCAAACTGTGTGTATGCTTGGTAATCAAATCCCTTTATGCTTCGCAACAGCCCATTTAAGTCTTCAGCACTATACTCTTCTGCTTCTCCTAAACTTTCTTTTTTAGATTTGTTGCCCCAATTCTTTGCTCCCACTTTACGACATTTTGATAGAGCACCGGAAGCATAAGCCGAAGGCCACACGTCATAGCGTGACTTTACCTTATGGTAGCAGGCGTCCTTCTTGCCTTCTTCATCTAGCATTTGTTCTTCTAAAGTTTCTTTAATCAGTTCAATAAGCTTTTCTTTTTTCATTTGTCACCCTTCATTCGCATCAATCGTTCTTCGGCGTATTTTTCTCGCATTGTTTGAAGTCCGCCGTCAATCTTAATTAGTGCCTTTTCGAGCATTTTTTCCTGATTTTCAAGTCTTGTTATGATGTTTTCTTGATAATACCGTAATCGATCGGCTGCTCTTTCTTCATCTTCTTTTTGCTCTTTGCGTTGTTGCCAGTTCATCCAAAGCAAAGATGCCGTCCATAGTCCAAGTGGCCCGTATTGAGCCAGTCCTTCAATTATCGCCTCCATTCATAATCCCTCCCGAATATTGCTGTAATAATTAGGATCTGAAGAGTCTTTCTTCCGCTTTATCGAAGAATTCCTCGTCTAGTTCGCACCCAATGAAGCCACGTTGCAAATTTTTGGCGGCGAGCAGCGTTGCTGCTGAGCCGGCGAATGTGTCCAATACCACGTCTGCGGGTTTGCTATGTTTTTTGATCAAGGCTTCCATAAACGCCAAGGGCTTTTGTGTTGGGTGAAATCTTCCTTTCTCGTGACAGATAGGGAAACGATACACTCCATTGTCGTATTTCGAATTAAACGTGGGCTTGCTGACCTTTACGCCTAGGAGAGCGACCTCTCTAGCGTTGCTAAGATAATTACGACCGGAATTAAGAGGGACTGGGTTTGTCTTTAGCCATTCGATGAAGCGAATTTGTTTAAACCCGGCTTCTTCCATTATTCGCTTTACATCACTGATTTTCCAGAGGTCACAAAAAATTATGGCTGTTCCATGTTTCTTAAGAACACGATAATATTCTTTTACCGAATCTCGCAAATCTTCCAAAGAAAAATTTTCCTCTTTGTCCCATTCTCCGTGCTCAGTTGATACAGCAAAACGTTGTTCTCCGTTAACCACGCTCTTGAAGCCTGATGGTTTGCTAATAATGTATGGTGGGTCTGTTAGGACCAAATCGACACAATTCTTTTCCATTTTTTTCATCAAAGATAAGGAGTCTGTGCATTCAAAATCTTGTATTTCACCTCGGAGCATTCGAAGTATTTCTTTGTGGTCTGCTTCTGAGAAGAATTCTGTTCCGTTAGAGAAGCAATCAGGATTTTCAAACCCCACTCTTTTCATTTCTGCTGTCCATTCTGAACCATGCCCATCAACTTCCATGCCGTATTCTTCATATACAACGTGATGGCACATTTCATGCAACAAGACGCCCAACATTTGTCTTTCTGATAAGCCTTGGTTGGAGGCTAACAAAATACTATTGCAGCCCAGTTCGTCATGACGGTAGTTTCCTAACATGTCATCATCCATTTCCCTTAAGAATACAGACACAGATCTGTATTTATTGTCCCAATACTTTCTCATAAAATAGCTAAAAGCGTAGTTCCATATATATTTCATTTGTCCTCCAATATTAAATTAAAATTGTTGCTATTAACAACATTATATCCTTTAGTTGCCAACACTTGTGCGTGAAGTGGTTCTTTCTTTTCTAGTTGAGACTTTTTATATTCCTTTATGATTTTAAATTCCAAGTTTTTAACCTCTGAAAAACATTTCGAGTATGGATGGGTTCCTCTTTCAAGTTGCGTTTTGTGGGCAACAAATCTCTTTTCAATGTCAGAACTCAGGCCAACGTAAACATTTTTTCCTTCAAATATACCATAAATGCCACAGGTTTTTGGTGTCGTTTTTTTTGGTAGCCTATCTTTCTTTTTAAATTGTTTCCCTATGTTTTCTTCGAACCCCCTAAGTGCACCACACTCTTTCAATAACCTTAGGCACCAATAGACCTTACTCTCTCTGAAATTGTAATTCTTGGTCATTAGCTTAAGAAGGCGTGTTGTAGTCCTATCCGAATCTTGTGTCCACTCTTCTGTGCTTAAAGTGTACACTACTGCGAAAACAGCCCCACCAGAATTGATCAGGGGGGCCAGAATTTCATGTAAATCATTGTGTTCTCTAAGTTGCCAATCTGTTCTCATTTATCCTCCGGTTATATCTAATATAACTTATTCCCGATTGTTTGTCAAATCTAGTTCTTCAATTTCTTCACTTCGCCGGTCCAGACCGGTATCGACCCGCCATCGGAAAGCTGGATGTTTAAATCAAAGAAAGACTGATCTTGGTTTGGATCATAAATCTCAATTACAATGCCTATCTCGCCCTCAATAGCCCTCAGGTTGTCCCACTCAACATTTGAAATGAAGATCACTAAATCGCCAATTGAATAATTGTAGTTAAAAGATGACAACTAATAATTCCCCCAATGACAATCACATGGGTCACATTCGCACACTGGGCAGTATTTATTCTGGTTGGGCCTCTGCATACAGTGGGTAGCCGGCTCCTTGGGCGTACATTTTTGTTGTTTCAACTTTTGTCTCTGCGATTTGTTTTGAATAGATTCCTGCAATTGCTTTACCTCCTCTGTGTATTTTTAACATAATGCTCTTTGCTTCGGTTTCGCTCTTATTAAATACTTCCATGATAAGCAAAGTCACGAATTCCATTGGTGTGTAGTCATCGTTGTAAAAAATTACTTTATATTTCTTAGGGCGACCTAGTTTTTCTCTATCTTTTACTAAAGTATCCTTTTGTTTTTTTGTCATTGTATCCTCTTTATCTTCAGTTTGTAATTATTATTTACCTCTTGGCAACAACCAGTGGTTATCTTTGAACGAAGCTCGTTGATTCTGGATTGGAAACGATCTATCATTCTTTGGTAAGCCTCAATTGATTCCTTTATAATCCTTTTCTCATGATCAGTCATTCTATGTGCCCTGTCCCTACAACTTCCCACTCCATATGGGTCTCTATAAATGTGTTCTGTTCTTCCCAAGGGACCATCTCTATCTTGTGCCTAATCATATGAACTGCTACTAAAGACCAAGCTGGGTAGGACAAATACTGTCCGGGAATTGTCATCATGCCAGTGTCTCCACCCGAACAAGCAACATAGCCCAAAAGAGAAGAGCCATCGGATGAATAGATCGCTAGCATCACCGTAAAGGTGCTGTTGGACCCATAGGGCATCCACCAAAAGGTAGCACCAGACCTATAGATCGGAGCAGCAAAAGCATATGAAGGATCCACAAACCTCAATTCATAAGGCTCTATTGAATCAAAGCCATGAAAAGATGTGAATTCAGCAAACTCATAATTATTTTCACGAGAAATAGTATGCACAGTGTCCCTAATATATGTGGAGTCAGAATACCAACTGTTAAAATAATTACCCTGATTTGTTTTGTAGGCATGAATACTTTGGTTGTTTGCTGTTGCTTTAATTTCTGATCCCATATCTATAAGAGAAACAACTGGGACTATTTGATTAACATTTTGAGTGCACTGGCCTTGTGCCGGTACATGTCTCGTGTAAGTATCAGAAATTTTCTCATGAAACCTCGCATCAAACTCAAGCGTGATCTCATTTGTCTCGCCCATACAAGCCGGACAAGCTACTTGTCGTAGGTGGTAGTGCACATACCCTCCGATGCCTTCCATAGGTTCAGAAGAAGGCTCTGTGGACGGCTGTGAAGGTGGTGAGGTGTCTGTTCTGGGAGAGGTCATACCTGTCTCTGTGGGCGTTGGAACTTTTGAGATTGACACCTCTGTGCAACTCAAAATTAATCCCATTAAAATATATCTCATTTTTTCCTCCAAGTTTAAAAAAGAGCGGGTGATGGGACTCGAACCCACGACAATCTGATTGGCAACCAGATACTCTACCAACTGAGTTACACCCGCAAAGGTGGTGGACTCGAGGGGAATCGAACCCCTGTCCGCGCTAGTCTTAGTTTGAGTCATTCACATGCTTATCTGATTATTTCTCCAACCAGCAAGATAGACGGCTATAAAACAACGCTTACCGTCCTATTGCGTTGAGTTGTTTTGATTTTTACAACTGTCCTGTTGTTTTGCTCCTCTTGGATAGATGGCTCGGAGCGGCCACCCGATTAAGCCGCTAGGGCTTCTTCGAAATACAAATTATTGTTTGCGTTTATAAAAATTTGAACGATTAAGGCTGATTCACGCCTGCATGCACTCTCTCCTTGATTCTAACCCGTCGAAGCCATTGCGAGCCCTTATTATAATTATAATATAACACGATTATATAGAGTTGTCAAGACGGATCTGTGTAATTAATATAGACTTGATTCAAGAAAGCCTTCATTAGTCTTTCTTTTTCCACACAAGAATCGGCATGGTAAATTAACCAAGCATAAGAATTTTTTTTACTATTTATTTCGCTTTTTATTTCCGCAATGTCTAATTCCAAACAAGAAATAGCACCAACATAGTCATCCATTTTGATATCATATTTTTCAACTAAATTAAAAAGCTCACCCCAATTACCCTCATCGATTGCGTTCGTAGTTTTTTGAAAAATGTCAGAATATTCCTGATGTCTAGGGTCGTCCAAAGGTAAGGTGTCTGGGTGGAATTTTTTTGCCATCTCTCTGAAGACTTTTTTAGAGTTGAATCGGCTCTTTTTATATTCCTTAATTTTTTTTATTTTTTGCTTAGAAGGAGGGGAGAAAATTTGTTTTAATCTTTTAGAATGCTTCTCGTTTAATTTCTCTAAGCGCACCCTTTTTCTTTCAATAAAATTATCACGATAATTATTGAATTCTTGATTGGCATCTGTCAAAATCTCATTTACGTATTGTAATTCATACGAATTGGACCTAAACTCATTCAATAATTTTTTAAATTTTAATTCAAGTTTGCTCATCAACATCTAAATAGTTTGCCGCTATTGGTTTGCACTTTTGTCTCGTAAGAATCGTCTTCGTAGGTCTTTTTATTTTTTTGTCAACATTGTCAGATATGAATTTTTTATATTCATCCCAGCAAGAAATATTATAAAAATCATTCACCTTCTCTTCTGTGGCATTTTCCAAGTTAAATGAAGAAAATACTTGATCAATCTCAAAAAAACGAGCGGACCATCGTTGTTCAATAGGGAGAGCATCGTGGTCTTGCCAATCTGATCCGGGGCGGAATCTTCCTGTTCCGCTTCTGATCACTTTCCTGAATTCTATAAACTCATCTTTTCCAAACGTGAATGAGGTATATAATCCATCCTTAAAGGTCTTCCCATTGGAAGATATATAAAAGTTCTTAGAGGAAGAGATTAATTTCCTATGTTCTCGGATTTGCCATGCCGGATAATATCCATAGGGGAAACTGACGTAATATTTATTTGGGATAACCCATCTAGAGATTTCATCTGCTATCTTAAAAACTGATAGTGACCCATGAATAACTGACCAAGCAAGGCAGTCCCTTTTGTCTCTATCCTTTGGGTGAATAGGGACATAATAAATTGGGATGTATCGAATAGTTTTTTCTGGTCTTCTCTCGTGTCTACGGTGAGCATAGACCGGATCCTTCACAAAGTCTCCAAGCTTCTTTTTTATGAGCGGCGAAATGTCATCATTACAAATAATCCAAATCGTATCGCAGCCGGCATAAGCACACTCAACCACCGCTGCTTCGAGTAAAGAATAGTCCGGAGCAATTGGCATCAAACAGTCGGGCCATGCTTGGTTAAAATCTAAGGACTGACCTGCTACCGGGACGATGCCTGCGAGGTGAAAGTATGTTGTATCATTTTCTCTAGTAACTTCCATGTGTAACCTTTTTTCTGCTTCATTTCGTAAACATCTTTGAACGATATTTCTGGTACATAATGTGGCACGACAACACGCTTGTTAAACTCAATTACAGGCTTGCGAAATTTTGGCAAACCCCTTGAGTTGTACCCAACAACGCTGCCATTAATTCCTTCTTTTTTTATCATCTGAAGCATCTTTAATCTTGAGTAGATCGGTGACAATTCTACATTATCTAGTTGATCGTCTGATAGGTATGAAATGCCCACCAAATCTTTAACGTGAGATCCTACGCTTTCCCTCTCCGAGGAGAAGAATTTTATGGTCTTTATAAACTCATCTTGGGGGTCAATAATTTCGTTAACATCATGGTTACCACCAATCCTCCAATCATAAAAATCATAGACGTGATACCACCCTGTTTCTTGGTGATCAAATTCATTTAGTTTGTTATACGAAATAGAGATTCTATTGTTGTGATTTGTTATTAAAATTAAATTTTGATTTTCTTTACGGTAGCCCCGGATTTCACTCGGAAATAGCAAATTTCCAGACATGCTTAGTAAAAAACAAAGTCGATCCCACACCTGCAGTGGTGTTGGACTGTCAAGTCCAAGCCATGAAAAGTCGTAATCATTATACTGAACATCTAATTTGAAGGGCGGAATGGGCGATGTTAACACGCAAGGTGTCTCAGTCCTAAATGAGTGCAATAAACATGTTATTGTTTTGCCTATATTAAGCTCTTTATAGTGTAATTCTAAATCCGACACTAAGACCTCTTATTTTCTACCGAATTTTTTCATTTGCGCTAGCATCTCTGCTGGTGACAGCGGAGGTGATTTCTTTGCTCTTCTTTTTTGTTTCGGCGCTCTTTTTTGAACAACATATCCACTATTTTCTAACACAGGAATTAGGTGCCTATTGATGGCAGAAGTTGTAGTCATATATGCATCCTGCACTTTCTTTCCGTTGATGATTCCAAGACCAACTGGGAGGTCTGTTGGAAAGACCATTCCGCCACGATCTGCTGAGATTATTTCTAAGACCTGTTCCATCCCTTTTTCTTTTAAAAACTGTTGCTCCTCCTGAGATAGAGTAGACTCCAAGATTTTCAATTTCTTGTCTATTATTTTTTTGACAATTTCAGAAGAGCCGTGGCCTCTTTTACTTTCATCCGACCAATATAAAGTGAGTCCAATGTTGGCATTACCCAAAATGGTTTCTATGTCTCTCTCGGATAGAGATTGATCGGATGCAACGGCGGCTTCGAGATCACTGTATAATAATTCAAATTCTTTATCATGAAGCTTCTTATATTCATCAGACCAACTGTTGTATGCTCCAAAAAATATGTCTCTGACTTTATTTAATAATTCTTCTTTATCAATCTCTAATTCAGAATTTTCTTTGAGAAAATTTTTCCACTCATTTAATATTTTTTTCATTTTTTGTAACTCTCTCTAAAAATTTTTCTGGTATTTCTTTAAATAGTATCCCTTTTATTAAAACATCGTAGCCTGTGAACTGTATGTTCTCCCTATTATCATCAAAGTCACACTGGAATAACAGATAAGGGTCGCTCATTATAATACCATTTTCGCCTCCGATGTGCTGAAATAGAATAAAACCTTCTGTGTTTAGAAAAAATAAATCACCCTTCTTAAACACCTGAGTTGTTCCTATAGGCACCAACAGCAGTGGGCCAGAGATCAATGGCTATATCTAAGCAAGCCAAGGCAACGTCTTGGATCTCTTGTTGGGCCCCATCATGGACCCTTAGGCCTATGAACTTTAATAAGTTGTTCAAATTCACAGTTCCATAATATTCTGTGTACATATTCTGGGGCAACACCATTCTGGCTTGTTCTCTGCAAACTCCTGCTGCCATTAGATTTTCAAACAAGACAACAGATCGTCCTATATGAGACCTGAGTTCTTGACTACAGACAATACCGAATGCTGGGTCAGATAGGTCAGGATAAAGAACCGGATCTATTTCGTCCTTGTTAGAAGATTGTCTATTGGACTTATGCTGTGTACGGAATGCATTTGGGCAATAAAAAGCAAGATCTTTGTCTGTATATCTTCGGGAAATTTCGTTATATGACCATGTCCGATGCCGATGGTGCTGAGAGCGCACAAATAAAGGAACAATAAACTTAAAGGTAGCCACATTGTGCTCGAATGTGCTCGTGTGTCTGTGTTTAACAAGGTAATTAATAAGTTTCTTATCTCGAGCATCTAGTTCCTCCTTTTCAACTCCAAATGAAACACGGGCGCTGTTCACGATCGTGAGGTCAGAGCCCATGTGGTCTATATATTGAACCTTACCTATTCCGTCTCCGTATAGGTCGATTGTTTTTTGATAAGACATTTAGGACCTCTTTTTGTTTTCGTGATCCCAACGAGCCTTCATTTTTGTCCAATATTGAACGTGATGTTGTTTTCTATATCCATCTAAAACACTATTGACTTTGATATTTTTGGCTTCCTCTAATTTTTCCTCGGCGAAAGTCCCTTTGGTTCCACGGATCTTAGTGTAAGCGCCAACGTCTGACATCATTTTTGTAAATGATGACCATGGTCCACCCCATGCTGTGAACATATGCTTGGTGCCATAAGTTGGGGCATTCGGCTTGTAAAGTGCAATGCGCATTTCACGCGTGGTTTCTCCTGTTTGAGGATCCGTAACGTCCACTGGATATCCAAAACTGAATGTTTCTTGTGGGTTTGATGAGTCCAGAACGCTTGCTTGTTTAGCAATATCAAAAAGTTTTTGTACATTTTTTACCGCCTTCGCAGTGTCTCCGTAATGCGGCACGTCGCCGAAGACAAGATAACTCTCTTCCTCTTCTATGCTGTAAACCGGATCCCCTGTTTCTGGGTCTTTAAGGTCCTGCTTTGTTACTTGGTCGCGAACTTTCTCAGTATATCCACCATCTACAATCGTGTAAGATAGGCCTTTAGATTTTAGAAACTCTTTGACTTCAGAAGCAGCAGAAATATTTTTTCTACTATACTTTGATCCACGCTCCCCACGAAAACCAGATAGAATAAAAAATGGAACCTTTTTATTATCTATATAATCTGCTGCTTTTGCAAAAGTTGCCTCATTAAGTTCAGGGCTCTCTAAAAGCACAGACTTTTGGTTGTTCTCAATTATAACCTGTTTAATTATTTCTTTTAAATTTTCTTTATTCATCCTGTAATCTCCCATATACGTAATTTTCTAACACTAGGTAATTAGTTTCACCCATTGCTTTTACTTCTTGTATCATTCTCCTTTCTATCACAACACGATCTCCGATACTAATTTCTATCGTGCTATCGCTTGAGATCCCCAAAACATCACAGGTGATGTAAGGCGATTCCGGTTTTTTATAATCATCCGGTAGAATGATCTTAGATTTTTCACTTTTTTCTTCTAGTGGTAAAACCAGAAGATGTCTATTTTTTGGCTCTAAATACATTTTCCCTCCATTAATATAGCCAATGCCTTTTAACATATAATATATTAACACATTAAAAGGCAATTGTCAACATTAATTATGAGAATTTTTCTTGTTTTGAATCTCTAATCTTAGTTCTTTTAATTCTTTAATGGCAGTTAAAGCTGTTTTTCTTGCTCTAGGGGCTGCCGCCTTATAACCATAAGAACCACTTTCAACTTTATCAATATCTCCCATAGCAGATTTTAATTCTTCTATAATTATTTCAAGTCTCTCTCTCATTTTTTTCTCCTAAAAAATTTCACATGAACCACCAGAGCAGGCTAGTTCACCAGATAAATTTGTTTCATCTTTGTCTTCAGTAATTAGATCCAAATTTATTCTTTTTACAAATTGTAGTAGACTTTCATACTCTTCTTTGGTGCAATCTTCAAAAGGCGCTTGAATATAGCTGTGGTCTGAATAAGGCAAAACCGACAGACCATTGTAGCACTTTCTATTCAACCACATCCACTCCCCAACACATTTCCATTCGTCGGGCTTAATGGTAACAGTTGCAGAAACATTATGTGTATTATGGCCATTTTGGTGCCCTCCTTGGATCCAAGATTCAGAAATTAATTTAATTCTTCTTAAAAGATCCAAGGCGCTTTCATGACGTGTTATTGAACCACTTGGTGCTTTTTGTGGAACTTTTATTATAGCCGTATCATGAGGTCGAAACTTATCATCCTCAATTAGCTCTGGTAGGTTGGTTTTCAAATAAGAATAGATTTCTTCATTCTTTCCTACGCGAATTCGGCGGAGGTAATATTCATTATGCCATGCATGGATTCCCGAGGAAGTCCCAAGGGTCAAAGAGGTCGTTCCAGCAGGTTTAACACAAGTTGTCCTTGCTGCTGGGCGTATTCCAATTTGCATAGCAATTCTTCGGTTTTCTCTTTTTACTATTAACGACGCTTTTGTTAGATCAAGCCCTAAAACACCACCAGATGCAATACCCGTCATAGAAACGCCAATAAGGGCATCCTTTTCCGTTGTTCGCTTCCAAATGGGTCTTAAGTAGTGGAAGTCTGTGTAAGAGGCCTGAAGGGTGCCTATGAAGGTCGCAGCAGCCACTCTCTTTTCAAGCTCTTGTTGGTTCGAGACATCACTAACATTAACCTCTGTGAGGTTACAGAATTGATTTGGTCTTAAGCCTATTTCGCAGCAGGGATTGGTTCCCCAATCTTTGTCGTTTGAAAAATAAAAACCCGGCTCTCCAGATCCAGACTCACGAACTCGATCCCAGATAGACATAAAAGTATCCCTATTAATACGATGACGCATAAGAACAACGGAATTGTTGGCTCGTCCTCGTTGGGGGTTGAGTTCCCACCAGTTTCCTGCTTTTGCTGCGAGCATTTCTTCATCGTCAGCACTGAATAAGGAGATAAGAGCAGCGCGACGAATGCCCCCAGCCAAAACCGCATCCGCAATGTAGCAGACGATATCATGAACCTCAATGGGAGTAAGTTGTTCCCCGTCATCTTTTTCATCTAATATTCCTTCTATTTTAACTAAACACTCTTTGAGTGGTTGTGGTCCCGGAGCTTTACCTCCGGAGGTAACTAGTCTCGCGCCTTTTGGACGGATGTCTGAGAAGTCAAAACGAAGGCGGGAAGTTCCTTTAAAGTAAGATTGGATCAGTGCTTTAACTGAATCTGCCCAACCCTCGATACTGTCTCCGATTAAAAACCTACGACTCTTGTTGGATGGTCTCCTGATTTCTGGTAATTTACTCACATGATGTCTCTGGACTGAAAATCCCACACCAGTGCCTCCCAAAAGGAGAAACATAATCTCGGAAAAAACATGGTAGTTGTCAACCGGAGTATAGGCGCAATTGAATATTCTGTTTGGAGAGACCTCAATGGGTTTTCCTCCAAACTGCATCGATCGCATTGATGGTAAAACCTTTTTATCATAAACCATTTTATAAACTTCTCTTATCTCTGTGTCGAGATTTGGAAATTTTTTTATATGCATTTCCATATTACGAGTCACCAACTCTTCCCAATTTTCTCTTCTATTTTTTTCTTCCAAAAATCTAGCATATTTCATATAAACTGTCAAATCAGATAATACTTTGTTTTCTAAGTTCATTTGTCACCTCCTATTTTGCACTTAATTCATTGTATTTTTGCCTTAAAATATTTAAGGCATCTGTAGTCGAGGGCATTTCGCTGTCGTTTTCTTCCCTACTCAAAACTTTTATCGTAACATCAGACCAATCAACAAAACAAGGAAACACTAATCCATCTGGTCCGTTTCTGTTTTTAGCAACAAAAATTCTTCCTTTATTCGATTGCTTATCTTGAACAGTTCGAGATAAAGAAAAAATGAAATCTGCTACAAAACATTTATTGAAAGCCTCCGAAATAGACTCCATAGTTATCACCTCTGCGTTAAGACCACTTCTATTGGTTTGTGATGCTGTCCACACTGGTATTTCGTAAATTTGAGCCAAAGCCCTCAGGCCTTCGTAGGTCTCTTCAAGTTCATGTCTTTTTTCTCTCCCGGTGCGATCTGGTCTGAGTAGATCTGCGTAGTCAAGTAAAACCATATCCGGATATACACCTCTCTTTTTTAATTTTTCAATGTGATTCTTGATTGTCTGAACGGACGCTGATTTTGTAGGATATTCTTTAATAATTAAAGTTCCGTCAATTCCTTCTACACATGATAAAATCTCTTCTTTTCTATCTTTAAGTTCACTTAAGGGGACACCACTTAAGTTAGAATCAAATCGGCCACCGACAACTGTGTCCTTCAATTCCAATGTGTAATAAACTACTGTTTTTCCTTGTCGGATCGCTTGGGCTGCGAGGTGGACAAGAACCATTGACTTTCCAGCGCCAGTAGGAGCAATAACAACTCCAAGTTCATTCTTTCCCAGTCCTCCTTTTACAATTTCATCCATCCTATCCCAGCCAGTGGAAATAGGAGCTCGGTTTATATATTCAAAACGCTTCAAAGCATCCGTATGATAATTATGTCCAAAATTATTATCTGTTCCCAATTTTAATGCATCTTGAATAACTTTTTCAATTTCATCAAATGATGAAGATTTGATAAGTTTTATTGATTGCATCATTGCCCCTTTTAAAACCTGCTTCCTGCAGAAATCTAACGCTTTATCTTTAACAAAATTTGCTTCTTCCACACCTTCAGATTTCATTATTCTTGCAAAAAAGTTCCTAACTTGAGTTGCTGCTGCGGGGTCACAATGGTTTAATTCTGTCCTTAGCACGGCCATCATGACTTCGTGATTTGGATGGGTGTTATATTTAGACCTATAATTCATAAGTGTTTCAGTGAAAATTTGTAAATATTTTAATTCGAAAAATTCTATTCTCAAAACTTCACTAATTTGGTCAAAAAATGGTCTATCTTCGAGCATAAGTTGGCACATGTTTTCTTGGAATTTTTTTCCAAACCTTAAAAATGTTTCTTGTTGATTATTGTTCATTTGTCCTCCAGTGTTTTATAATTATAACATTTTTTATTCAAAAAGTCAAAAACTTTTATCGTCTGTTTATATTTTTCATTATTCTTATTAATTCTTCAAAGTTGATGTATGATAAGTCATCTTGAAACAACATTTTTGTAAAATTTAGTTTCGAAAAATCTGCTTCAAATTGACTTAATGAATTATTTATAAAAATTCTGTTTATTGGTCTAATATTTGGGTAATAAAGTTGCATGATTTTATAATTATTTTTTACCAACTGTTCAGACTTAATAATGTTTTCATGTAATTTGAGTTTTTTTCGAGTGCTAAGACAGTTTTTAATAATCGTTTCGCAATCATATTCCTCTTCGTTATATAAGAAAGGAAACCGCTTTGCAACTGTTTTAAGCCCAACCCCAGCAACGCCGTGTAAGTTATCGCTCGGGTCTCCAGCAATGGCGCGAGCAAGGGCAAAATTGACAGGGTGAATCTTAAACTCTTCAAGAATATCTTGTTTTCCAACAATTTTGTCTTGTATGGGTCGGTAGACACTTGTTGTTTCATTGCATAATTGAAAAAAGTCCTTATCAGAGGAAATAATAATTTTATTATAAAATCCATACATTTCATGTTGTGAAACAAATGCAATAATATCATCAGCTTCTGTATAATCCACTGTAAGTTGTATAATTGGAAATTCATTCAAATACTCCATTAGTCTTATTAGTTGATATGCCTTATTCTTATCTTGTTCTTCTGGGTTTAAATCTATTAATCTACGATTAAATCGTATTGGTTTTCTTCCTTCTTTGTAATTTTTATTAATAGATCTTTTTCTCTGTGATCCTTGGTGGCCGTCCCACACAACTACAACCTCATTTGGTTCAAACTTTTTGCAAACTTTTTGCAATGATTTTATAAAACCGACACAACCCCCTATTGGGTTCCCATGCCTGTCTAGAGTTGGATTGACGACATAGTTCCTTATGAACATGTTTAGTGCATCTATAATTAAAACTGTTTTACTCATTTTTCCTCCACTAGTTCAAATTCATATGAAGCTTTTGGATAATGATATTCTATTTGATATTTTCCTACCTTGATGATAAATTTGGTCTCTTTCTCTTCCACAAGAAAACCTTCGTGTACTTTATTTTTGTCAGTGTGTTTCTGCCAAAATCTAATCTTTTTCATAATGTCCTCCTTATTATGTTTATAATATAACTTACCACTATCATTTTGTCAAATAATTAAAGAAAAAACCCCGCATCCAAAAGGATGCGGGGGATAGTGGCTCTATCAATACCGTTTATTCTTTGTCAACATTAAAGTTCTTACCTTCTGTATCGAACTTTTTAATTATCTCTTCGTCCATGATTTCAAAGACTAGGGATTTAAATTTTTGATCCTTTAGTTTATCCACCCAAGTGGAAGATCTGAACTTTATCTCCTTACCCTTAGAGTCAGTAAGGTAGTACCAACCTCCTCCTACCCGAAAACGATCGGATTGAGATAAACGTAGGGCTTCAAGCCACGATTCCTCGTCTTGGATCCGTGCCTCTCCACCCCACAGGATTTTGAACCCACAAGTTCTTCCTTCCGTACCAAATCTAGATTTTTGAATCTTGACCTTTACTTCAGAACCAATTCGTAAACCGGTATCGTCAGTAACATACCCTGCTTTAGCCTTTCGCTTTGTTAACCAAATACGTTGGGAGCAGAAATACTCAATCGCCT
>Ga0098037_1000198_pt1 | contig 35531 bp, 31 predicted proteins | sample 5_EtaG_FD_75050 | JGI IMG/M metagenome (GOLD analysis project Ga0098037, IMG submission 75050) | Marine viral communities from the Subarctic Pacific Ocean - 5_ETSP_OMZ_AT15132 metaG | ecosystem: Environmental > Aquatic > Marine > Oceanic | place: Pacific Ocean | collected 2015-01-08 | reverse complement strand
TAATGGCAATAAGAAAAACTACAAAAGGTAAAGGCAGAAACTTCAGAACTGTAGAAGAAGGTGCCGGTATGACATCTAAAGGCGTTAAGGCATATAGAAAAGCTAACCCTGATAGTAAATTGAAAACAGCAGTTACTAAATGTGATGTTAAAGCTGGAACAAAAGCGTATAAAAGACAAAAAGCATTTTGTAGTAGATCTAAAAGTTGGACTGGTAAAAGAGGTAAAGCTGCTAGAAAAAGATGGTGTTGTTCAAGATTTTAAATTAAATATTATGAAAGATAAAGGTTTAGGAGATACAATAGAAAGATTCACAACCGCTACAGGTATAAAAAAAATGGCAGATATGATACCAGGTGGTTGTGGCTGTGATCATAGAAAAGATTGGTTTAATAAAAACTTTCCTTATAAAAAATAAATATTATGGCATTTCCAGAAATTAAAAAAGAAAATCAAGGTAAATTCAAGAGATGGGTAAAAAGAAATATGCCTGGAGAATCTACTTGTAGCGCGGCTTCTAAAATAATGAAAGCTAAAGAAGGTAAATATTCTGGATCTGTTAGAAAAATGGCTAACTACGCTAATAACATGGGTTGTTCTAAAAAGAAATAATTATGGGTATTTTTGATAAAATAAAAGCTAAAAAAGCTTATAAAAAAAGATTAGCAGCTGCTGGTCCTTTGAACAAGCCTAAGGAGCCTTTTTACATAAGTAAAGATGGTAAAGAGCTTTCTAAAAAAGAGTATTATAACATGGTTGGTAGTAATAAATATACTGAGACTGCTAGAGATAAGTATATTTATGAAAACTCTACTCAATCAATGAATAAGAAGAAAAGAAAGATTAAAATTAAGAAATAATGCCAAATCGAAAACAAAGAAAACGAGCTAAAGCAATTAATAAAAGATTAGGTAGAGATGTGCAAGTTAAACTCACTAATAAATATAGAGGTAAAGGAACTACTAAAACTAATTTAGGTCAAGGTGTTCACAAGTGTTGGAATGGTATTTGTCAAAAAGCAGATGATATATTTACTAAAGATCCAGGTAAAAAAAGAAAAATTAAAACAACACGTTCTAAAAAAGAAACAACTATAGATAAAGATCCGTCTGGAAAAAGAGATGGTATAGATTTTCCTAATTTTAGTTTAAACAAATTGAATATAGGCATTGGAACTTTGAAAGGTATTGGAGGAAGCTTAAAAGGCAGAAAAGGTAGAAGAACAGATGAATTTTTAAATACAGATTCTGAATACCAATATTACGAAGATGAATCAGGTAATACTATGACGTGATGGAAAAGAAAACATTTAAAGAAACTAAAGTAGGTGCTTTTTTAGCTAGCAAAGCTCCTAAAGTATTACAAGCTCTTGGAGATGTGTTACCTAATCAAGGAACTCTTGGTGTAGTAAAAAATATTATATCAAGTGATAATAAGATTAAGGCGGTTGATAAAGAGCAAGCTATGAAACTCATAGAACAAGACATAGCTGAAATGAAAGAAGTATCTAGTAGATGGAGAAGTGATATGAAAAGTGATTCTTGGCTTTCAAAAAATACTAGACCTTTAGCTCTTGTGTTTTTAACTGGATCAGCCGTGTTTATGATGGCTGTAGATTCTTTTCATTTACAGTTTCAAGTTGATGAAGCTTGGATAAACTTATTAAAAACATTACTGGTAACAGTTTATGTAGCATACTTCGGAAGTCGTGGTGCTGAAAAAATAACAAAAATAAATAAATAAAAAATGGACGGTTTACAAGGGAACATGATGGCTCAACCAAGAGTGTTTGGTCACGACGCCGTAGCTTTAACAGCTGGAACAAGTGCAATAGCAAACACAAGCGAAAGAGGAGTAGTTATATATAGCGGTAAAAATGCAGCACAAGATATTACAATAGTAACTGAAGCTGGAACTGAAATTGAATTTAAAAATGTACAACCTGGAACAGTTGTAGGTAATACAACACCTATGTTAGCTACAAAATTAATTGCAGGAACTCAATGTGTGGCAATATATTAAACAAAAACAACAAACAATCAAATAAAATCAAATAAAATGTCAAAAGCAAAAAAAATAACAAAAAAAGAATTAGAATCAATTAAAGAATTACAGAATAATCTTAATAATACTATTCAAAATGTCGGCGTATTAGAAGCTCAAAAACATAGATTTCTACATGAAGTAGCAGAAAGGAATAAAGAAATAGAAGACTTGAAAGTAAAACTAGAATCTAAATACGGGTCTGTTAATATTAGCCTTGAAGATGGTACTTATACTGATGCGAAAGAAGATGTCGAAAGCGATAAGAAAGATTAGTATAGGTTCTGATTATAAAAACGATGCTATGCATTATTCTATAGGCCAAGAGGTTTATGGAGGTCATATTATTAAAACAATAATTTTTGAACAAGAAGATCAATCGTATAATATTTTTATATATAAAAACGATGAGGTGTTACCTTGGAAAAAGTTTAATTGTAATATGGCTATATCTGTAGAATATGATTTAAAATATTAATGAATAGTATTTACGATTATATAATAGAGCCTATTGGTGAAAGATATAATAATGTTAAAAAAATAGATAAAAAAGAACTAATTTTAAATACTAAAATAGAAACTTTTAAATCTGTAAACAAAAAAGCTAAAGTTGTAAGTGTTCCAAAAGCTTACAACTTAGATATAAAAACAGGTGACATAGTGTACGTTCATCATAATGTTTTTAGAAGATTTTACGATATGAAAGGTAGAGAAAAAAATAGTAGATCTTATTTTAAAAACAATTTATATTTTTGTTCAGTTGATCAAATATATCTATACGAAAGAAATAATATAAGAAAATCTTTTTTAGATAGATGTTTTGTAAAGCCTTTAGCCTCTAAAAAACTTGGAGATAAAACAATACCTAACAAAGGTATTTTAAAATATGGAAATAAGTTTTTAAAAAACTTAAATATAGTTGAAGAAGACTTAGTTGGTTTTCCTAATGCTAGAGAGTGGGAATTTGTGATAGATGAAGAATTATTATATTGTATGAAATCAAAAGACATATTAGTTAAATATGGACATAAAGAAGACCAAAAAGAGTATAATCCAAGCTGGGCAAAAGGCTATTGAGGAATTAATTAAGGTGGCAAAAGAAAAGATTGTTGACTCAGACGACGATGTAAGCGCTGATAGATTAAAAAATGCTGCCGCAACAAAAAAATTAGCGATAATGGATGCTTTTGAAATTCTTTCAAAAATTAACGAAGAGGAAGAAATGTTAATGGAGAAGAGCAAAGAGGTTAAAGAAGAAAGAAACTTTAAAGGATTTGCAGAAGGGAGAAGCAAGTGAGTTACAAGCAAACTCTTTGGAAAGAAATAAAAGACGTTGTAAATCCTAAGATATTAGCTAAAAACAATAGATTTAAAAAATGGGATTATGGTTATAATTCTGATTATGATTTTATAGTAATAAGTAAAACTGGAAAAATTGGACAAATCATTGAAATACAGAATCTCAGGATTGCTTTACCAACAGCAGATAAACCGTTTAAACGAAGCGAAAAGAAAACGGAACAACGTTGGGAAAGACAAGAGTATCCGAAAGAACTAAAAAGAATTAAAAGTAGGTTTGACTGGGAGGAATATCCAGCTGATTTTAAAGAAAAGTGGTATGATTATATCGACGAAGAATTCAAAAGAAGAGAACAAGGTTACTGGTTTTATAATAACAATATTCCTACTTATATTACTGGTACACATTACATGTACCTCCAATGGTCAAAGATCGACGTTGGAGCCCCTGATTTTAGAGAAGCAAATAGATTATTCTTTATATTTTGGGAAGCATGCAAGGCAGATACTAGATGTTACGGAATGTGCTACCTTAAAAACCGACGATCTGGATTTTCATTTATGTCCTCGGCAGAACTTGTTAACCAAGCGACCATATCAAGCGACTCCAGATTCGGTATACTCTCTAAATCTGGATCAGATGCTAAAAAAATGTTTACAGATAAAGTCGTACCAATATCCGTTAACTATCCGTTTTTCTTCAAACCGATCCAAGACGGTATGGATCGTCCTAAAACAGAACTTGCATACAGAGTTCCAGCTTCAAAGCTTACTAGAAGGAAGCTTGAAAGCAATGAACAACTAAGAGAGTTAGACGGGCTTGATACAACTATTGACTGGAAAAATACTGGTGATAACTCTTACGATGGTGAAAAGTTAAAGTTATTAGCTCACGATGAAAGTGGTAAATGGGAAAGACCTGATAATATATTAAACAACTGGAGAGTTACAAAAACTACATTAAGGCTAGGATCTAGAATTGTGGGTAAGTGTATGATGGGCTCAACTTCAAACGCATTAGACAAAGGTGGAAACAACTTCAAAAAATTATACTATAATTCAGACGTTACAAAAAGAAATAGAAATGGACAAACTTCTTCTGGACTCTATTCTTTGTTCGTCCCTATGGAGTGGAACTACGAAGGATTCATGGATTCTTACGGATCACCTGTTTTCATTGGAGAAAAAGATTCTATCAAAGGAGTCGACGGTTTTGAAATTACAACAGGCGTTATCGAACACTGGGAAAACGAGGTTGAAGGCTTAAAGTCAGATCAAGATAGTTTAAACGAATATTACAGACAGTTTCCAAGAACTGAAAAACACGCTTTTAGAGATGAAACTAAACAAAGTCTTTTTAATCTTACTAAAATATACGAACAAATTGATTATAACGAAGATTTTAATAACAGAACAAATATAACTAAAGGTAGTTTTCAGTGGTTAAATGGGGTTAAAGACACAGAAGTAATATTTGTACCTAATAAAGATGGTAGGTTTCAAGTGAGTTGGGTTCCACCTAAGTCACTTCAAAATAAAGTTATTATAAAAAGTGGAATTAAATATCCAGGTAATGATCATGTAGGTGCTTTTGGTTGTGATAGTTATGACATTAGTGGCACTGTTGATGGTAGAGGCTCTAAAGGATCACTACACGGGTTAACTAAGTTTTCTATGGATGAAGCTCCGTCTAACCACTTTTTTTTAGAATATATATCAAGACCACAAACGGCTGAAATATTTTTTGAAGATGTGTTAATGGCTTGTGTATTTTATGGAATGCCTATACTAGCAGAAAATAATAAACCTAGATTATTATACTATTTTAAACGTAGAGGTTACAGAGGTTTTTCAATGAACCGTCCTGATAAAATTTGGAATAAACTTTCTACTACAGAAAAAGAAATAGGTGGAATACCTAATTCAAGCGAAGATATTAAACAAGCGCACGCTGCTGCTATTGAAGCTTACATTGATACTTATGTAGGTTTAAAAGAAAACGGATATGGAGACATGTATCATCAAGATACATTGGAAGACTGGGGTAAATTTAATATAAACAATAGAACAAAACACGATGCGTCTATTAGTTCTGGACTTGCTATAATGGCTTGCAATAGAAATAAATATAAACCAATAGCAGATAGAAAATTAAAAAAAGTAAATTTAGGAATAAAAAAGTATAATAATGATGGATTTCTTTCAAAAATTAATAAATAAATGATATACACTAATACTAGAAGCTCTTTTCCAGATCAAGTAATTCCACAAGAAGAGAAAATGACTGTAGAGTATGGACTGCAAGTAGCAAGAGCTATAGAAGGTGAATGGTTTAGTCAAGGAGTCGGTGGTAATAGATATTCTTTTAATTACACTATATTTCACCAAAGAAGACTTTACGCTAGAGGAGAGCAGTCTGTTCAAAAATACAAAGATGAATTATCTATAAACGGTGATTTGTCTTATTTAAATTTAGATTGGAAACCCGTACCGGTAATTCCTAAATTTGTAGATATTGTCGTAAATGGTATGTCAGATAAAATGTATGACATAAGAGCATTTTCACAAGACCCAGCTTCACAAAAGAAAAGAACTGAATATGCTGATAAAATATATAGAGATATTCAAGCTAGAGAGTTTATTCAAACTATGCAACAAGAATTAGGCATAGACCTTAAAGAAGCGCCTGCAGGAGCTCCAGAAACAGAAGAAGAACTAGAGATACACATGCAATTGGATTATAAACAATCTATTGAAATTGCAGAAGAAGAATTAATAGAAAATACTTTAGCTAAAAATAAATATGATTTAACTAGAGCTAGATTTAATAGAGACTTAGTTGTATTAGGTATTGGAGCTGTTAAAACTTCTTGGAATAAATCAGAAGGTATTGTTGTTGATTATGTTGATCCAGCTAATTTAGTATGGTCATATACGGAAGATCCAAATTTTGAAGATATATACTATGTTGGTGAAGTTAAGAATATTAGTTTACCAGAACTTAAAAAGGAGTTTCCTGAATTAACAAATCAACAGTTAGAACAAATACAAAAATATCCCGGCAATACTAATTACACAAGAAACTGGACAGGTAAAGACAATAATAACACTGTACAAGTATTATATTTTGAATATAAAACCTATATGGATCAAGTGTATAAAATAAAATATACTGAAAACGGTTTAGAAAAAGCTTTAGAAAAACCTGACTTTTTTAATCCACCACCAAGTGATAATTTTGATAAAGTTTCTAGATCAATAGAAGTACTTTATTCTGGAGCTAAAATATTAGGTCATGATATAATGTTAGACTGGAAAATTGCAGAAAACATGACTAGGCCTTATTCAAACACTGTTAAGGTTAATATGAATTATCAAATAGTAGCTCCTCATATGTATAAAGGTCGTATAGAGTCAACTGTAGAACGTATGATAGGTTTTGCTGATATGATTCAATTAACTTCCTTAAAACTACAGCAAGTGCTTTCTAGAGTAGTTCCAGACGGTGTATTTATGGATGTAGATGGGCTAGCGGAAGTAGACTTGGGTAATGGTACTAATTATAATCCAGCCGAAGCATTGAATATGTATTTTCAAACTGGTAGTATAGTTGGTAGATCAATGACTCAAGATGGTGACATTAATCAAGGTAAAGTTCCAATACAAGAATTAAACACTTCTTCGGGTGGTCAAAAGATAAATTCTCTTATATCAACTTATGAATATTATCTTAAAATGATTAGAGATGTGACCGGGTTAAACGAAGCTAGAGATGGAACAATGCCAGACAAACAGTCTTTAGTAGGATTGCAAAAATTAGCAGCCGCTAATTCAAATGTAGCAACTAGACATATATTAAATGCTAGTTTATTTCTTACGTTAAGAGCTTGCGAAAATATATCGTTAAGAGTTGCCGATAGTATACAGTTTGATTTATTAAGAGAAAGTTTAATAGATAGTATAAGCTTATACAATGTTAAAACATTAGAAGAGGTTCAGAATCTTCATTTGTACGATTTTGGCATTTATTTAGAGGTTGAACCTGATGAAGAAGCTAAAGCTGCTTTAGAGCAAAATATACAAATAGCTTTACAGCAACAGTCAATAAGCTTACCGGATGCTATAGAGATAAGAGAAATAAAAAACTTAAAATTAGCTAATAAATTATTAAAACTTAAGCAGGAGCAAAAAGCTGAAAAAGATCAACAAAGTAACTTAGCTAACATAAAAGCTCAAGCTGACGCAAATGCACAAGCTTCTGAAAGAGCTGCTATGGCAGAAGTTCAAAAACAACAAGCTTTAGCACAAACTACTTTGCAAATTGAACAAGGTAAATCTCAATTTGAATTACAGAGAATGCAAAGCGAAACTGAATTAAAAAAGCAATTAATAGAATTACAGTATGGGTTTGATAAAGAGTTAAAAGCTATGGAGGTTCAAGGTATGAGAGATAAAGAAGCTTTCATAGAAGATCGTAAAGATGAAAGAACTAAAATACAAGCAACTCAACAAAGTCAACTAATACAACAAAGACAGGATGGTACTTTACCAACCAATTTTGAAACGCCTACTAATTAGGCTAATTATTATATAATATCATATCATGGAAAACAAAGAAAATATACCACAAGAGGGTGACTTTAAAATGAAAAAGCGTCCTAAAAAATTATCCAACAACAAACCAGAATCTAACAAAATAGATTTATCTAAAAAGCCAGAAGTAAAAGAAACTGAACCTGCTAAGATAGATTTAAACAAAAATAAAGAAGATGCCGTTCAAACACAAAGCACAAATGATAGCAATGTTATTGTCGAAGAAAAGAAAAACGAGACAAGTGGCGAAAAAATGGTTGAAGAAGTACGGGCCACCGAAGAAGTAATATCACCAATAGTAGAAGTAAAAGAAGAAGAGGTTAAAGAAGAAGTTAAAGAAACTACTAAAGAACTAAAAGAAGCAGTAAGAGATGAAAAGGTAACAGGTAAACCTCTACCAGAAAACATTGAAAAACTAGTTTCATTCATGGAGGAAACTGGTGGAACAGTTGAAGATTATGTAAGATTAAATGCTGATTATTCATCAGCTGATGATGTTACTTTACTAAAAGAATTTTATAAACAATCTAAACCTCATTTAAATAACGAAGAAATTGAGTTTTTACTTAATGATGAATTTTCGTATGATGAGGATGAAGATGATGAAAAAACTGTACGTAAGCGCAAGCTTGCAATAAAGGAAGAGGTTGCTAAAGCCAAAAACTTTTTAGAGCAAACAAAGAGTAAGTATTACGACGAGATCAAGTTGAGACCGGGCGTTACTCAAGAGCAACAAAAAGCTATGGATTTTTTCAACCGATATAATAGTGAGCAAGACAAGGTAAATAAGACTCGTGAAGATTTTATTGATAGATCAAACAAGTTTTTTAATGAAGATTTCAAAGGTTTTGATTTTAAATTAAAAGACAAAAACGTGAAATATCAAATTAGTAATCCAAGTGAGTTAGCAAAAAATCAAAATGATATTGCAAATTTTCTTAAGAAGTTCTTAAATGAAGATGGGGCAATTACGGATTTAAGTAACTACCACAAATCTTTGTTTGCGGCACAAAACATAGACACTATAGCTAGTCACTTTTATGAACAAGGAAAAGCTGATGCTGTGAAAACAGAGTTTGCTAAGTCTAAAAATATTAACTCTGAACCAAGACTATCTCCTGATCCAGATGCGGTATTTTTAGGTGGAATGAAAATAAAAGCGGTTAGTGGAATAAATAGTGCTAAATTAAAAATAAGAAAAAAATAAAAACTCAATATAATGGGACAATTCACAGTGACAAATGCTGGATTAGCACCTACTCAAGATCAGTCGATCCTTTCTACTAACTATTTACAGTGGAATGATGCAGCTGGAGCTAATTTTGCAGATTTCGCACAACAATTTTTACCTGAGCTTTATGAGCAAGAGGTAGAAAGATTTGGTAACAGAACGTTATCAGGTTTCTTAAGAATGGTTGGCGCTGAAATGCCAATGACATCGGATCAAGTAATTTGGTCTGAACAAAATAGATTACACGTTGGTTATGATGATGTAGATAAAGCTGATAACGCTGCTGGCACAGTTTTTACTGTACAAGCACCTCTTGGAGCTGCTCCTAACGAAGTAGTTGTAAGAATTAATCAAAGTATAGTGGTATTTGATCCAGCTTCTGGACTAACACTAAAAGGTTTAGTTACTGCTACAGCTAACGATGCTACCCCAGCACCTGGATCTTTTACTTTTACTGCTGTTTGTTATACTGCTGCTACTTTTGGAGCTTTAGGTAACACAGGGCTAAAAGTATTTGTTTATGGTTCTGACTTTGCTAAAGGTACTGAAGGAATGATAGGTTCTGTTACTCCTCAAGTAACTCAATTTAGCAATAGACCAATTATCATTAAAGATAAATATTTCGTAAATGGTTCTGACACTGCTCAGATCGGTTGGATCGAAGTTGCTACTGAAGATGGTACATCTGGATACTTGTGGTATATGAAAGCTGAATCAGAAACTAGATTAAGATATGAAGATTATCTTGAAATGGCTATGGTTGAAGGTGAAAAAGCTACTGCAGCTTCTGGTGTTACCGTTAACACTGCTGCTAATAACTACGGTACAGGTACTGAAGGTTTATTTGCTGCTTTAAATGCTAGAGGTAATGTATATTCTGGATTTGCTGGTGCTGCTGCTCCTGGAGCTGGTGCATTAGGAGATTTTGATGCTATATTACAACAACTAGACTTACAAGGTGCTATTGAAGAAAACATGTTATTCTTAGACAGAGCTACTGCTCTTGATTTTGATGATATGATTGCTGCTCAAGCTGGTGGAGGTTTTGCTTCTACTCAGTCTGCATCTTATGGTTTATTTGATAACGAATCAGAAATGGCTCTTAACTTTGGTTTCTCTGGTTTTAGAAGAGGTTCTTATGACTTCTATAAAACTGACTGGAAATATTTAAATGATGCTTCTACTAGAGGTATGGTTACAAATATCAAAGGTGTGTTAGTTCCTGCTGGAACTTCTACAGTTTATGATCAAATGTTAGGATCAAATATTAGACGTCCTTTCTTACATGTAAGATATAGAGCTTCTGAAACTGATGATAGAAGAATGAAGTCATGGATCACTGGTTCTGTCGGTGGTGCTTACACTTCTTCTCTTGATGCTATGGAAGTACATTACTTATCTGAAAGATGTTTAGTAACACAAGCTGCAAACAATTTCGTATTGTTTACATCTTAATTAATTATTAACATTTAAAAGATAAATAAAATGGGACATATAAAATTAGCGAAAGCTAACAATAAAATTGACATAGTATCTGCAGATGGTGTAGGTGCTGTTAAATTGACAGCCAATAAAGTAGTCATTGAATATATGGCTGGTAAAGAAGTGCAAATAACAGGTGCTTCTAATTTAGTTCAAGCTGATGTTGATGCAGTTGTTGCTGCTATCGACGTTATGGAAGGTGGCTCTGGACTTGCTCCATTAACGGAGTTAAGCTCTATGGTAACTGGTACTACAGTTGAGGACATTGCTTAAAACAAACAATAACAAGATCCCGCTTCGGCGGGGTCTTTTTTAATTATTATATTATATTATATTATGGAAAAAACAAACAAAAAACCTACGGCAAAAGCTGTAGAAACGGTTGATAAAATCGTTGAAACTCCTAAAGTTGAAAAAGACACTTGGGAAATAAAAGATAGGCTTTATTATCTTACACACGATTATGCACCGTTAACTTACACTTTACCATCAAGACACACAAGAAGATTTCCTTTATTGTGGTTTGATCCAAAAGAAGGTAAGCAAAAAGAAATTAGACATGCTTCTAACCAAAACAGCCCGTTTGTTGAAGAGCAAAAAGGTGAGTGCACTATGGAGCATATAATATTTAAAGACGGTACTTTATTTGTGCCTAAAGAAAAACAATCTTTGCAAAAGTTATTATCTTTATACCACCCGCAAAAAGGCAAAAGATATGAAGAAAAAGATGATATAAAAGAAGCTGTTGATGACTTAGAATATTTAGAGTATGAGTTTCAAGCATTATCTCTGTCTAGAGAACTAGATATTGATCATGCAGAAGCTATATTGAGAACTGAAGTTGGTTCTGAAGTTAATAAAATGAGTTCTAAAGAAATTAAAAGAGATTTATTAGTATTTGCTAAAAATAATCCTAATTTATTCTTACAACTTGCTAATGATGAAAATATACAATTAAGAAACACTGCTGTAAAAGCAACTGAAGAGCGTATAATTATATTGTCGCAAGATCAAAGAACATTCTCTTGGGCTTCTAATGGTAAAAAGTTAATGAAAGTACCTTTTGAAGAAAACCCATACTCGGCGTTTGCTGCTTTTTTAAAGACAGACGAAGGAGTTGAAGTTTTTAAATCAATCGAGAAAAAACTAAAATAACAAGTGATTATAATTAAGGGTGGTTTTATCGCCACCCTTTTTTTTAAAAAATATTAAAATGGCAATAAACGTAAATACGGTATATACCACAGTGTTAACTGTCTTGAATAAAGAACAAAGAGGATATTTAACACCTGACGAGTTCAACAAAGTAGGTGCTCAAGCTCAATTAGAGATATTTGAAGACTTTTTTGAACAATATAACCAATATGTGCGTATGCCAAAAACAGATGTAGAGTTTGCTTCTCGTATGGATAAAATGAAAGACGAGTTTCAAATATTTGAAAAAAACTCTGCTGCATCTGCTGTTACTGGTAACGTATATACTTTACCAACTGATCTTCATAGGTTTGGTTCAGCTTTTTATGAAAAAGCAATAGGATCTCCTGAAATAGAAATAGTTAGCAAAAGAGAATATCATCAACAAACTCTTTCACCATTATTGCAACCAAGCATTAATAATCCAATAGCTATTTATCAACAAAACAAATTAACGGTTTATCCAGCTATAAGTAATCCAACTATCGCCGATATTGGTTTTAACTACATAAGAAAGCCATTAGATCCAGTATGGGCATATGGAGTAGGTAACTTAGGTCAATATGTTTGGGATGGAACACCTGGTTTTAGTTTGACACCTGTTATTCCTTCTACTGGTTCAGTTAATTTTGAAATAAGTGAAATGCAACAAACTGAGCTTATATTAAAAATATTACAATACGCAGGGGTTATAATAAGAGATCAAGCAGTTATACAAGCAGCTTCTTCTCAATTAAACCAAGATACTCAAAATGAAAAATCATAATAAATGGGATTAATAACTGAAACAAACGCGCAATATTATTCTGGTCAACAAGTTTTTACATCTTTAAACGCGGTTGTAAATCCTACTTTTGTATGTACATTTAACACTAGTGTAGTTAGCGCTTATAACAACCTAGGAGTTCAAATTAGTCAAGCTTCTAATTACATAATATATTTAGATGGTGTTGCACAAGCTGAAAATTTATCTTATGTATCTGATTCTTTAAATAACATAATAACACTTACTGGAACTTACACTGCTGCTTCTGTTTATGTTGAATTAAAACAAGATGCTATAGGAGCTAATTATGGTAGTTATTCTTATATAAGCTTAAAAGATATAGTAAACAACTTTATAGTAGGTTACGTAGGTATAGATAAAATAATACCAAGAGTTAAAAAATCAGATGTTTTATTTCACGCTAAAAGAGGTTTACAAGAATTTAGTTATGATACTTTAAAAAGTATTAAATCTCAAGAATTAACAATACCTACAAGCTTATCAGTTCCAATACCACAAGACTATGTTAACTATGTTAGATTATCTTGGATAGATGATTCTGGAGCTCAACATATAATATATCCAGTAAATAACTTAACTAACAGTCCTTATACTTTACCTCTTCAAGATTCTCAAGGTATACCAACACAAAACGAATTTGGAGGAAACAATTTAGCAGAACAATCTTTAACTGAACAAAGATGGAATACTGCAAACGATAGTAACATATCTGGAAGCGGAGCTAACGATAATATGTATGTGTTTGACTATGCTTGGTGGAAATTAAATTACGGTGAAAGGTATGGCTTAGAACCTCAAACTAGTCAATCAAATGGCTGGTTTCAACTAAACGAAAGATTAGGAACTTTTACTTTTTCTAGTAATTTAGTTGATAAGCTTATAGTTTTAGAGTACATATCTGATGGTTTAGCATATGATGTAGATACTAAAATACCTAAACTAGCAGAAGACGCAATGTATGCTCATATAGCTTATTCTATAATAGCTAGTAGAACTAATGTTCAAGAGTTTCAAGTTGCTAGATTTAAAAAAGACAGATCTGCTAAATTAAGAAATGCTAAAATAAGATTATCAAATATTAAACTTGGAGAAATATCTCAAGTAATGAGAGGTAAGTCTAAGTGGATAAAACACTAATATGCCAGAAGTAAGAAACTTATTTACCGGGTCTAAAATGAACAAAGACCTAGATGAAAGATTATTACCTCAAGGGGAATACAGAGATGGTCAAAATATATCTGTAAGCAAAAGTGAAGGACCTGATGAAGGTGTGGTTGAAAATATACTTGGTAACTCTCAATATTCAAATTTTAACTTTAGATCAGGTACAGAAATAATAGGATATTACGTAGATACAAATAAAGATAGAATATTTATTTTTGCAACTAATTTTAGCGATTCATCACCTGATCAATTAAGTAATTTTCCACAAGGAGACTTAAGTGATCCAGCTGGAGGTACAATATTAGGTTCTCAATGTATAATAGCGTACATAGAAGGCCCTCTAACAGGAGGTAATCCAGCTAGTGGTATAATAGTCCAAGGTAGTTTTTTAAACTTCTCTAAAACACATCCAATGCTTGGCGTTGATTTAATAGAGGATTTATTATTTTTTACAGATAATAGAAATCAACCTAGAAAAATAAATGTAGAAACAGCTATAACTGATCCTACTTATTACGTTAATGAAGATCATATTTCAGTTGCTAAATTTGCACCTTTTAGTCCTATATCTTTTATAAACCAAAGCACTAAAATGCCTACGGCTAAAGATACTTTAAGTGAATATCTTCCTTCTAATTCTTCGGCAGTAGCAGCCACTGTAGCTGGATCATCGTTAATAATAAGTTATGGTACAGTTGATATAGATATAAATAATACAACTACAAGGTTTTTAAACATAAACAAACCAGAGTTAGGATACTTTAAAATAACTAATATGTTTGGTGGACCTCCTACAAATAGTATACAATTTGAATATCCAATAGGTTCTGGTAATAATGCGGCTAACTCTATGGCAGCAGCAAATCTAGCTGCAACATCGTTAATAGGTCCAGGAAATTTTCCTTTTTCTTCTGGAAATATACTTCAATTTGAGCAGTTAAATCCATACTATGAAGCCAACTTTGGTGGTGATGAAAATTATTTAAAAAATAAATTTGTAAGATTTAGTTATCGTTTTAAATACGACGATAATGAATATTCTTTAATGGCTCCATTTAGTCAACCATTATTTATACCTAAGCAATATGGATATTTTCTAGATAGTGCCTATAGTGGGACTAAAACTAGAAAAGATGAAAAAAATACTGCAGAAAGTGGTGTTTTAAAGTTAATGGAAAACCAAATAACAAAAGCAGATCTTATAATAAATATGCCAACAAGTTTTACTGCTGTTGGAAATAATCCACAAGCTGGAGATAGAATACTTCAATCTCAATTAGCTAGTGAATTTAAAGTTTCTCAAGTACAAATATTATTAAAAGAATCAGATAGTAACGCTATAAGAGTAGTTGATGAAATAAATGTAGAAGACAATTTTACTTCTAGTGATAGATTTTATTCTTATGATTATGTCTCTAACAAGCCTTATAAAGTTTTACCTGATGAAGTATCATTAAGAATACATGATAAAGTGCCTATAAAAGCTGCAGCTCAAGCTACTGCAGGTAATAGAATAATATATGGTAATTTTATTGAAAAACACGCTTCACCAGAAAACTTAAATTATAATTTAGGTGTAAGTGAAAAATTTCAAGATGGTAATCAAACTTTAACTAATCCAGAGAGAAGTAGAATAAGAAGAGAATACATCAATCATACTGTAAAACAAAATAGATCATATAAGATAGGTGTTGTATTAGTAGACAGATATGGAAGATCTTCTAATGTAATACTTAGAGACGAAGCTATAGGTACAGGTACATTGCCTGGAGAATTTAGTAGTTTATACGCTCCGTATGAGAATATAGAAAGTGTTTTAAATTGGCCAGGTAATAGTTTAAAAGTACAATTCAATGATTTAATACCTTCAAACAAAGCAAATGGTTATCCAGGTATTTTTAGCTCTACAAATCCTTTAGGTTATTTAAGTTATAAAATAGTTGTTCAACAAAAAGAACAAGAGTATTACAATGTTTTTACGCCAGGTGCAACATCTGGTAAAATAGTTATAGATAGAGAGTTAGGGAGTGCTAGCATTGATAGTACTGGATTAAACTATCGAAATCCTGCAGCTATTTCTAATATATCATTGTTTGGAGATAACGTTAATAAAATTCCTAAGCAGTTAGCAGATGTAGGACCTACAGAAACTATATATGGAAGTGAAACTTTATTGTACCCTAGAGTTGTAACAAAATATATATTAAATGGCACTAACTATCCAACAGTGTGGAATCCAACTCCAGCTTTTTCAGAGTCATCTCAAGTAACTTTTAAAAACGAATTTACAATAAACTCTATATTGTCTTATAAAGATCTAGGAGACTGGGTAGGTCAAAAAGGATTGTTTGGAAAAAATTCTACTTATCCTAATAATAACGTAGCTAGTCCTGGTACAGAATATTTTGATCCATTATATTTAGACGCTAGTGCAAATCCTTTTGTAGCCCAACTAGAAACAAGCTTTTTAGTAGGCTTTGCGCCTGGAGTTCAAGGATTACCAGCTAGCAATGGTGATAGATCTTTTTCAAGAAATTTAAATGTATTTGAAACAAACCCAGTAGAATCAGAACTAGATATATATTGGGAAACTAGTACTTCTAGTACTATAGCTGAGTTAAATACTTATATAAATGCCGGTTCAGGAAGTGGTATAGGTGTTGACATAGGAACTCCAACATCTCCACCATTGCCAGTGTCTTTTAGTTTAGAAGAAACTCAAATACCTAGCGGAACGTCGTGGATAGGTCAAGAATTTCAAGCTGTTGATACTAATAATTCTTTGATGTTGACCGGCACAATAGAACTAGTAGGTGTTACAGATGGTAACGGTACTGTTTTAAACCCAGCTCCTTTTGATCTTGTAAATACAACTGGGTTAAAATATAGATTAAAGTCTAATACTTACTTTTATTATGGAGCTGATTCTGCCGCAAGAACTTTTAATATAACCTTAAGAATACTATCTAATGGCAACAATATAGTTACTAAAACATGTTTATTAACAAATGAACCGCCTTCTATAAGCCCATCATTAGCAAATAATTTATCAGGTTTTGCGTGGTATGAAGGTGAAGTTGGTAATCCTGTATCAGGCTCTGCTGGCAGCGAGTCATATCCATATCCTATATTTGCAGTTCCTCCAGGTAGTCAAAGAGGTCCAAATGCGTTGATAGGTCAATTTAACACTCAGACCACTGTTTTTAATGGATCTGCTGGAACATCTTTAGATAATTTAGAAGTTAAAGTAGAGAAAGACGGTACATCTACTGCTAAAACATTTTTCTATTTTAACACTGTTACTCCAGAAACTTATATAAGAATAGTAAATAATCAAGCTTATTTACTGCAAAATGTTGGTCAAAAAGTTTTATTAAAAGTAATAGTAAAAGACTGCAATGGATCAACTGGATTTGCTTTTAGGTATTATTCAACATGGATAGAAATTAATTAAATATGGCATATTTTAAATTAGAAGTTAGTTATTTTAATTCTTTTTGGTTAAAAAAGACTATATATACTGGAACTCCTGGCAACAATAATGCTGGTGTTCCTTATACTTATAATAATTTTGCAACTCCTCAACAGTGGAGAGGTGGTATAGCTTCTAATTTTCCTGGTTTACCATTTAGTCCACCTGCCCCTGCTAATACTGTTTGGCCTGTATTTCCGTCTGGTTGTGGTAGTGAAACTGGTAGTTTTGGAACTAGTGGATACGATGAAGTAGAAAATTGGTTTATAGAAGGTTCTAGATACCAAGAAGACTTCAATGCTGTGTCAGTTGACTATGGAGCTAAAGCCTACTTAAAAGAAGATTTTAACAGTCAAGAAACTAGACCAAATGCTTTAATATATTCTGGTATTTATAACTCTAGAACCGGCGTAAACGAAACTAATGTTTTTTCAGTAGGAGAAAATATAATTAAAGCAGCAGATCCACAAAAAGGCAGTATTCAAAAGTTATATGCTGAAGACACTAATTTAATAGTTTTTCAAGAAGATAAAGTAAATAGAGCTTTAATAGATAAAGATACTATATATACATCTGAAGGTGGTACTCAAACTTTGCCTCCTGGAACAGTTATAGGTCAGTTAAGCCCGTATGCAGGTGAATTTGGTATAAGTAAAAACCCAGAGTCGTTTGCCGTTTATGGATTTAGAAAATACTTTGCAGATAAAGACAGAGGTTCTATAATAAGGCTTTCAGGTGACGGTATGACTGAAATATCTGAAAATGGTATGTCTAATTTTTTTAGAGACAAACTAAAAGAAATAAATGAAAACAATGATGCTGTAGATGTTTCGGCTGTTTCTGCGGTTGGTCAAGGTGATTATGATCCTTTTAGTGGTTTTCCAGCTTATATAAGTATAGTATCTGGCCCAGTAGTTACTTTAGGTTCTCAGTTAATTATAAATGGAGTTGAATACGACATATACGTTAATGGTCAATCAAGTGGCAGTGGTACAAGAATAACTCTTACACAGTCTTTAGATTTTACAATTGGCGCTGGTGTTAATTTAACTTTTAGAACTTTTGAAAGAGATAAAATACAAGGCGGATGGGATATACACGATAGAGAATATGTTGTTTCTATGCAAAAAGCTGGATTAGGAACTTTTGAAGACGGAACTAATTACAATACTTTGGCTTGGGACGAAAATATTTTAGGTTGGCCAACTTTTTATAGTTATAAACCTAATAATATATTTAGTTTAAAAAATACTTATTTTACTACTAATTCTTCTGAAATATACGAACATTATTTTGCAGGTGCATCTAACAATAGAAATGTATATTACGGTGCTGCTCCTGCTTCTTCGTCAATAACTTTCGTTTTTAATCCTCAAGTGAATATAAATAAAAACTTTTTAACTATAGGCTACGAAGGTAGTAACGGTTGGAAAGGTAAAAGTTTTATATCTGATGAACAAGGTAGACAACTGGTTAATGATAACTATATAAATCCATCAGCTACTATATCGGAATATGTAAATTACACAGATAATAGTGTAATTATAAATAGTTACTACGAGGGTGCTTACGATAATTTTGGAAATGAGTTTCCAGCGTCACTAACACCACCAATACAGAGAGCTGGTTTTACACTAAAAGAAGGTAAATATGTATCTAACATTAGAAATAATAGTGCTGTTAGAGTTGGTGAAGTTTCTTACGGTAGTTCAATATCTGGAATAAAAGGGTATTTTGCAACAGTAACACTAGAAACTGATAGCACTACAGACTTAGGTGGATCTAAACAAATATTTGCAGCATCGACTAATATAAACATATCGTCACAATAAAATTAAATGGAATTAAATATTAGAAAGTTAAAACAAGGTGATTTAACTTTTATAAAAAAATGGTGGGAAGCTTGGCCTGAATGGGTGTCTCCTGCTGATGATTTTCTACCTGAAACAGGTGTTGTAGTTGAAAACAATAACAAACCTGTGGCAGCTGGATTTATATATTTAACAAATGCTAAAGTAGCTTTACTTGAGTGGATAATATCAGATCCAGAATATAGAGAAGACAATAGAAAACAAGCTTTAGAATTACTAATTACTGGAGCAGAAAGAATTATAAAAGATCTTGGGTACAAGTATTCTTTTAGTATATGTAGACATAAAGGTCTAATGGAAACACATAAAAAATTAGGATGGCATGTAGATAAAAAACCATCACACGAATTAGTTAAAATTTTAAATTAATAATATGGCAGTAGCAACAGCATTAGTAGTAGGTACGGTAATAGCCGCAGGTGTAAGTACCGGTGTGGCTATAGACGCTAATAAAAAAGAAAAAGCAGCTAAAGGAGAACAACAAATACTTAAAGACTCTATAGCAGATCAAGAAAAAGCTTTACAAAAAATAGGTAATCCTTATGCTAATTTAGGTGTAGCAACTAAAGCTTCTGAGTTTCAAGCTGAGCAAGCTGATATATCACTAGCTAACACCTTAGATACTATTAGAGCTACTGGTGGTGGATCAGGTGGTGCTACAGCGTTAGCTCAAGCAGCTTTAACTAGTAAGCAAGGCATTTCAGCTGATATACAAAGACAAGAAGCAGCTAACCAAAAACTATATGCTCAAGGTGAAGATACTAAATTCCAAAGACAAGAGTCAAGAGATTTAATGAAGTTAGACAGAACACAAGCTTTGCTTGACCAAGAAAGACAAACAGAAATGGATATGAGACAAGCTAAATATGCAGCGTTTGGCAATATAGCAGGATCGGCAATGACTCTAGCTGGAGGTATGGGAAATCCATCAGGAGCTACATCAGTAATAGGTAAATAATAGAATATGGGAACTTATAGACAACCGGCAATAATAGATCAATCAGCAGCTCTAAAACAAGCTAATGCTGAAATATCAAAGTTTAACGATGATTTAAGTGCGTTGTATGGACCACAAGCTACAGCTGAAGATGGTAATGACGGTAAAGATGGTAAAGATGGTGAAGATGGTAAAGATGGTAAAGATGGTAAAGACTTTAAAACGCTTGAATCTCAAAACAATGAAATATTAGATAAATTAGATCTTTGGGCAGCTCAACAAAACCAAAATCAAATTCAAGCACTAAAAAAACCTTCTAACCCTAACGCTTTTTTGCAACAACTAGGTATGGATGCTAAAGATAAATACTTAAAGCATATTGCCGAAGGAAATAAATTTGCTGCTAATTCAATGCTTAAACTTGCTGATGGTTTAAAAGGAACTATGACAGGCTTAAACAATATTAAAAATGAACTTACAGAATCTTTAAAAGTACCCAGAGGAGGTCCTAAGTCTGTAAATACTCATTTAATTGATAATGATATATTTAAAATGGGTGAAAACCTAGTAATGGATCCGGAGTTTAAAAACTTTGAAGCATCGTTAAATGAAGATGGTACTTCTATAGAGTTTGGATTAAAAGGAGGTGCTAAGTTTGACATGAACAAGTTTAATGCTAACTTAATGTCTCCAAATGGTGTTAGTCTAATACAGACTAATGGAGATATGGCTGATGTTACTAAAAACATGGCAGCTGGTGGTGAAAATAAACAAACTATAGTAGAAAAAGTATTTGAAACTAAGGGTATAAAACCTAACGAACAAGGTATAATAACATTTGAAGAAGGCAACAACGTATTAGATGAAATTGCTAATTATGACCAAGAAGCTATATTAAATAACCAAGATTACTCTACAAGTATATATCCACAAGTCTTAGATCAAACTCTAGCCGTTTACAACGAGGTTAAAGATAAAGATGGAAATGAATTAGATCCAATACAAAGTCAGATTAAAAACCTATGGGACAATAATCCTTACGGTATGAAAGATCCAGTTAATGATTACAAGAAAAACGGATCTGCAATAGTTGGTAACTATATTGGTGCTCAAGTAGCTGTTAATAGACAAAATTCTCCAGAAGTTATTTTTGATAGAAAAATTGTACAACTAGGGTTAAACGAAGCTTACGCTAGAGAATTTGCTAGACCTATTATAGAAACAAAGCCAGTTGTTGAAGCTGAGGTTTTAGACATGACAACTGCTCAAGATCAACGTAAAGCAAGAAGACTTGGTAGAAAAAAAGATGATCTACCACTTGAGGAAAAATTAAATCAAATGACTGAAAGTGATAGAAATCAATTAGCTGTTCAAAACTTTAACAAAATGATGGAGTCTGATGACTTAAGTAATAGACAACTAAACAATTTAATGAATGCAACTTCTTCGTCAGAAATTGGTAAATCCGGTCAATCTTACTCTTTGTATAATCCAGTAAATAAAATAGGAGAATAATATGGCTAAATTAACATTTAGTAGTAAAACGCCAAAATCACCATTTAGAAAAAAGCGTAAAAATAAAGCTTTTAATAAAAGACAAATATTAACAGGTAGAAATAAAACTAAAAAAGTTAAAACAGGTAAAGTTGGCGCTGCTGCTCCAACAAAAACAAAACCTGTTAAGACTAAGAAAGTTAAAGACCCTATAGTTCTTGACCCTACAGGAACAGCTGGTGTTTCTTCTGTAACTGGAGCTAGATTTGAAGATCAATCACTTAAAACTAAAATAAAATCTAAATTAAGAGGTGAAGGCAGAAACAGATATGACGAAAATGGTATGCGTTATTGGGAGGATGCTGGTAAGAAAGATAAAAAGCTATTAATTTCTGAAATAAATAAAGAAAGAAAAGACAAACTAAAAAAGCAGAAAGATAGAACTATTAGAAAAGTTAATAGACAAGCTAAAAAAATTACTAATCCAAATAACGTAATCCCTAGACAATACGATCCTATTTCTACTAACGACTCTATTTTAAACGATGATATATCTTTTAGAATAGATGAATATTACAGTAGACAAGATATTAATGTAGCAAATCAACCTGGTATTGAAGTAACACCTTTAACTCCAGAAATATTAGTAGAAGAGTATACCAAGTTAGACGAAAATAAAATTGACAATATTACAGAATTAGACGTTGATAATTCTATAGTAGCTATTGAAGATGTTAACAAAAGAGATAGAGAGTTTTTAGAAAATAACAAGCAAAATATAACTAAAACTATACAAAAAGAAGATGGGTCTTATACCACAGAAACTGGTAAATTAATAGGTATAAAATCTGAAGAAGCAGAAGTAACAACATCGATTATGCCAGTACTTCAAGAGGATTTAAAAGCTATAATACCTGGAGTAGATGGAGAACCACCTAGACCAGCAAAACAATTAAAAGAAGTTGAAGAAACTAATTACACTCCAGAAAACACAGAATTAGTTTACGCTTTTGAAGATGGTTCGGTTGAGATGCAACCACTTAAAGCTCAAGCTATAGAACTTCCTGATGTTTTTGAAATAAGATCAAATATTAAAGATGTAGAAAACGAAATTAAAAGAGATCTATTTTATGACACTTACATAGAGTCTAGATTGTCTGATGATTTATTTAAACCAGATCCAGAGCTTTTTATGAAGCCTGTTGAAATAGAAAATCAAGGAACTAGAGATGAAAAGCCTAGTTCTAAAAGTACTATAGATACATCTAATAAAGAAATATTTAACTCTGCTGTTAACAATTTACCATGTGAAGTAGTTAAAAATCTAAATAAAAGTTTTAATAACTCTCAATTTGCTGCATATGGTTTTTACTACGATGTAGATTCTGGTAGGTTATATGCGAATGTTGATAAAAACGAGTTTGGAGAACCTATAACTGGTGATGGTGGAGGAATATACACGGGAAGTATACAAACGCCAGAAGGTGAAGATGCTCCTTATATATTAGTTAAGTCAGACGATTCACCTACTAAAGGTGGTTTTGGTGTTCAAATGAGAGTTAAATCTGCAGATTGTGATGAAATAAAATCTTTTTTAGATAATGAAAAAACAGATTATAACAAAGATTTTGACAATACTCCATTAGAAAAATATGACGATATAGCTAAGCAAATAAACAATACAATAGCTGAAGTTAAATCTTTACAAGCTAGTATAGCAAATGATAATGTCGATCAAAAAATAAAAGACATTACAGATAAAATAAACTCTATAGAAGACGGATATAAAAATTCTATATATCCTATAGTTGAAGAATTAGCGGTTGCTAATAAAGAACTATCTAAACTCAGAAAAAAATACGAAAAAAGCAAAAGTAAAAGAGTTGCTAGAATACACGATGAAAAAGCTGAAGAATATAATTCTTTATTAAGTAGAATAGACTTAATGCAAGAAGACTTTTTTGATAAACCACTTTCTGAGCTAAGAAAAAAATCTGGTTTTGACACATCATACAATAGATCATTAGAAGATGTAGTAGAGTTTAGTAAAAACCCTGAAACAGTTGTTGAAACTGAGTCTGGGTTAAGTTTTGTTTTTAAAGATCCTAAAGCAGATGGTGATGGTGGTGAAGCTTTAATATATGAGGAACAAGGTAATTTAAATAAAAGTTTAAGTACTATACTTAGTGAAAATAGAAATAATTTACAAAATAATATAAAAAGAAAAATAGAGTTAGACACTAAAAAGGATTACGCTAACGTATTATTAAAAGATTTAGAAGCCCAAATACATCAAGCTGGCCAAGAAGCTTTAAAACTAAACCAGGAGTATCAAGAATATTTAAAAGAAAAAGACCCTACATTAGCTCAAGTTGGAGCATTTGCTGTTAACACCGTTGCTGGTACTATTGAAAAGTTGTTGCCAGGTGCTATGGAAATAATGATGGAAATAACTGAAGGAGTTCTTCGTTTAGCTGATAATATTGATCCAACTAAATTTTCTAGCACTATGGCTGATTTATTATATGAAGCTGAGCAGAAATGGGTTGTGATGATAGATGATGCTATAGATGACTTTAAATTAAAACCTGGTGGTGCTACTGAGTTTGATCAAGTAGAAAATAATATAAATGCAGAGTTCTGGGGTAAAGCTACTAGAACCATACTAGAAGTTGCTGTTGATCTTTATTTGTCCTTAGGTTTAGGTATAGTTAACAAAGCAAATAAAATAAAAAAAGGTGCTAAACTATGGGAAAAAGTGCAGAAGCATGGAGTTAGAATATTAACACCAGGCGTACAATTACCTAGAATTGTATTGGACCAGTCTGTTGAGATACAAAGAAGAATAGAGCAAACTGGTGTTGAACTTAAGCCAGCACAAAGATTAGGTTTAACAATAGGTGTAGGCACTATAATAAGTATATTAGATAAATTAGGTTTAGAACAAGTAGCTAAAGGTCCAGGTGCAACTAAAATAATAACAAAAATATTTAGTAAATCAGTTAATAAACTACCGGGTGAAACTCAAAAACAAACTATAAAAAGAGTCATATTAGAGCTAGTAGACAAAGGTATAATAACTACTACTAAAGCTGCAGCAGTTGAAATACCAACTGAAGAAGCTCAAACTATTATAGAATTTATAGCAAAAGGTTATGTAAATTTAGATTTTGAAAAGTTTGATTATTTTCCAGTTCCTACTACAACAGAACAATGGAGAGAAGCATTGACTGAAACAGCAATACTTTCTGCTATTGCAGCTGGAGGAATATCTAGTGCTCAGTCTGTTTACAATGGTATAAAAGTTACTCAATCAATAAATGATGATTTAAATTTAAAATCTAAAGACTTTAAAAAAATATTTATATTAAGAGATGATAAATTTTATAATCAATATATAAATAACTTAGAAGTTCAAAAGCAAAAAGAAATTGATAATGCTAATGGTGATCAAAACATTATACAAGAAATAAATGATCTTTATGATACGTATAAAAAAGATATAACTACGATGCATGAGGTCATGAAAAAAATAGACGTATCACAAGACACTCAGCAGCAACAAGAAATTTACAACTTAGAGAACGAAAAAAGAGTTTTATTAGAAAAGAAAAAGAATAACGATTTAGGTGTTATACAAACTAATGAAATAAACGAAAGAATAAAAGAAATAGATAAGGAGTTACTTGACATAGCAAAAGTAAAAGTTGAAAGTGAAGAGTCTAAGACTATTGAAGAAAATATAAAGAAACAAAAAGAAGCTAGAAAAGACAAGGTAATTTTAGATTTTGAAACAAGCTCAGAAGCTGTGCAAGCGGCTAAAGAAGCTGGTTTAATTAATGAAGATGCAGAGGCTTTAGAAACAGAAAATGGTGATAGAACTATTGCTGTAATAGGTAAAGCTACTAAAGGTCCAAACAAAGGTAAAACAGTAGTTGTATACGACAAAGAGTATAGTAAAATTAGAGGTAAAGATGTAGTTCCTCACGAGGGAGATCACTTTATGGTTCAAGATCTAGAAGAAGAATATGGTCCCGAAGTTACTTTTGCTTTAGCAAATGAAATTGTAGAAGCTATTGAAGATGGTAGTTTGATAGTTCCAGAAGAATACAATAATCTTATAGATAAATATAAAGAAGCTGGTTTTAAAGATAAAGGTTTAGCTGATGAAATGATAGCTAACTTAGGAGACTTTTTACAAAGTGGTGAAGCTAAACTAGATCAAAGTGTTTTATCTGATTTAAAAGATGCTGTATCTAACAAGGTGAAAAGTTTAATTGGCTTTGAATTAGACTTAGGTAATAAAAATTCTTTTATAAAGTTTTTACAAAATAGAAGGAAAAAAGGTAAAGATACAACTCCTAAAATTAAACCAGAAACAATAGATCCTAAATCAAAAGATACTTTTATTAAGAAACAAGATACTAAAAAACCTAAAAAAACTAAACCTTCAGAATCTGTATTTAAAGAGCTAAAGCCAGAAGAAAAAGTTAAAGAAGAGCCTGTATTATATTCTATAGATAGTTCTACAGATCTTGAAGCTGAAATAAAAAAGATAGTAGAAAAAAATAAAAAGTTATTAGAAAACAAACCGCCTAACTGGAGAGATAGAGCTGCTGCAAATACTGTAAAAAGTAAAGAGCTTAGAAAATTACTTGAGCTATCTAAAGAAAACGAAAAGCAAATATCTATTATAAAAGATACTAAATCAAGTGAAAGTCAAATTGAAAGAGCTAAAAATAGGCTAGTTGAAAACAACATGCCTGGTATTACTGATATAATCAAAAAGAACTTTGACTCTAGAAAAGGTACTTCTGTTACTTATGATGATTTTAAAGCTGAGGTTTTAGCTGCTTTTTCAGATTTAATAAATAGTTACGACATAGACTCTGGTGTTCCATTTGGCGCTTATGTATTTGGTAAAATGAAAAATAAACCATTACTTCAATTAAGAATACCTGGTATATTTGACAAGTTAATTAATACAGAAAAAGTATATGACAATATAAGTTTTGACGAGTTACAAGATCTTGGTACGCAATTAGAATCAGGTGAAAAAGATCTTGGTGATGCTTTTGATGATGCAATGCAAGCTGAAGAACCAGTTGAAGTAGCTAATTTAAGAAAAGCATTAGGTATAGAAGTTGACAGTGATATTTATAATGAAATCAAAAAAGAGGTTAAAGAAGCTCTTAATGATGAGAAACTAGATATTAAAAATCCTAAAAAATATAGAACTAGACTTAAAGAGTTGTTTAGAAAAGCTTTAACTAAGAAGGTTAAAGAAATGATGGGTACTCCAGGTAGTGATAAGTATAAAAAGTTTTTAGATGAAAACTCTGAGGCTATATACAAGTTTCTTCCACAATCTATAATGAATAAATCTTTTCAAGATTTTACAATAGAGGTTGATAAAAATTTATCTCCTACTAGAGTTGATGAAGAAATAAGTAAAGGTAATTTACCTAAATCTACTCCTAGAACTTCTGGTCCTCAATTAATAGTTAAAGAAAAATTTGATAAAGATAAGTTTATTAATTTTCATTTAAAACCTGAAAAAGGAACTCCAGCTACAAAACAAACTCAATTAGCTCAAGCTATTGCTACATCGTTAGCCGAGGAAGCCACCGCTGATGTTCTAAAGGAAGAAGGAAGACCAGATGCAATTATAGCTGAAATAACAAATATAATTGACAGAGATCCAACTTTAAGATTTTCTATAGATGATGTAGATTTATTAATTAAAGACATTACAGATGTAGTTGATAAGACTATGAAAGAAGGTGGAGATCCTGAAGCATTAAGAATAAATTTAGACGCACTAGGTGAAGAAGAAAAAGCTGTTGCAATAAAACTATTAGAACCTTATTTTACAGATACCGGAAAATATAAAGATACATTAAGAAAAGCTTTAAAAGATGGTAAAATACCTAGTAAGTTTAAAAACATAATAGAAAGAGTAGTAAGCAAAGAAAAAGAAAATAAAAAACTTATTTACTCTACGGATAAACGTAATAAAAAATCTATGCAAGAAATGCATGATTTAAATATGGAACTTGCTGCACTACTACCACCTGAGCTAGTAGACTTACTTGGTCCAGCTGCTTTTGGATATGACTACACATACATGGATGCTGGCTATAAAAAGCAAACTAATACTTATGGACCTTTTAAAAAGCAATTTGATAAATTTAAAGCAAAGTCTAAGAAAAGTAAAGTTAAATCACCATCTTGGGTAAAAGATGTTAGACAATATAATGCTGGATCTGGCGTAATGGCTAGAATAGAAACTATATTAAACCAAGATTTAAGTAAAGATGCTAAAATAGAAAAGCTAAAAGAAAAGGGTTTATGGGATATTATGTTAAAAGCTAACGATGCTAATATAAAAGCCACTAAATTAATTATAGAAAAAATAACCTTAGCTGTAGCTAACAATCCTGAGCTTGCTGCTGGTGCTGCGAGACTATTAGAAGGACAAACAAATTTAACTAAGTCATTAAGAAGTTTAACTACTTTAAGTGTTATAGAAATATCAGACAAACCACAAGGCGCATATATAAGTGAAGATGGTAAAAAATCTAGTAACACACCTGAAAAAGGCTATAAACTAAATAGAGACCATCCTCATTTTGAAGAAGCTGAAGATTACGCAGATGAAAAAATTCAATCAGTTTTAAGTAATCCAAAAAACAAAGATTTAACAGAGCAAGAAATAGCTAATAGATACGAAGCTCTTGTTGCTAGTAAGTTAAGGTTTAAAGGTGAACACTTAGATCCTGCTGCTCCGTTGATGGAAGAAATATTAGAGCAAGTGTTAAATACAGCATCGGAAATAATAGATAATCCATCAAGTAAAGATATTCAAATAAATGAACTTAATACTAAGTTAGATAAAATATTAGATAATTATACTCAAATATTAGGTACTAAAACAGAGTTTGATAAGATGGACTTTCAATTAGGTTCTACTTCATCTGCTAGCGATCTTAGACTTCTTGCTAATGATTTAGAAACTGAAGACTATATTTTAGTTGATGATCCTGAATCTACAATACCTGTTGAAGAAGTTTTGACTACCAAAATAATAAACAAAAAAGCTATAGAAGAAATTGTAGAATTTTTAGAAATAGAAAAACCAGAAAATAGATTCTCTATTGATAACTCAGGTGTTATTGATATAACAAAAGACACTCCAGCTTCTGAAATAATTGGTAAAATGAAAACTTTAGATGAATCTATATCTAAAGCTAGAAGAGAAAATGCTCCAATTAAAAAAGCTAGATTATTTGATTTTGATGATACGGTAGCTATTAGTAATAGTTTAGTATTTTATACAATGCCTGATGGAACCAAAGGTGAATTAACGGCTGAAGAGTTTGCAAATCAAGGATCTGATTTAATTGACAAAGGCGCTGTTATGGATTTTACAGACTTTAATAAAGTTAGAGACGGTAAAAAAGGTCCTTTGTTTGATTTATTTAAGAAAGTAAAAGAAGCTAAAGGTGATAGAAAAGTTTATATACTAACAGCTAGAGCTCCTGAAGCAGAACCAGCTATAAGAGCTTGGTTAGAATCAGAAGGTATAGATACTAGTGGTTTAGAAATAATTGGGCTAGGCAATAGCTCTCCACTAGCTAAAGCTAACTTTATAGTTGATTTAGCAGCTGAAGGTTTTAATGACTTTTATTTTGCTGATGACGTTAAAGACAATGTTGATGCAGTTCAAGATGTACTAGACGTTGTTGATGTTAAGAGCAAAACCCAGCAAGCTAAAATGAGATTTGCTATTGATGGTGAAGACATAGCTAATGAGCTTTTCAAAATGACAGCTGCCAAAAACAAAGATGGTCTAAGTGTTGAAGCATTAAAAAATATATCTGATGTTAAAGCCGGTATAAAAGGCGGCAAAATAAGAGATGAAATATTCATGGCTGCTTCTGCTCAAAACTTTACAGGTTTATTGTATAGATTCTTAGGTAAGGGAGATCAAGGAGATGCTGATTTTAAATTTTTAAAAGATAATTTAATAGATCCATATACTAGAGCTATGAATGAGGTTAATGGTTACCAAACTTCAATGCTTAATGATTATGATAAAATATTAAAAACATTTGTTGGTAAGGATAAAGTAATAAAAAAACTACAAGACGAAGTTCCTGGACTTGGTGGATATACATACCAAGATATGGTTAGAGTTTTAGCTTGGGATAGTCAAGGTATTCAAGTAGAAGGATTACCAAAGTCTACATTAGATAAAATGAGAGCTTTAGCGTCTAAAAACCCAGCATTAAATACTTTTGCTAATCAATTAGTTTTAATAAACAAAGGTGATGATTACTATTATCCTGGTGAAAACTGGAGAGCTGGAACTATAAAAGGAGATTTACTACAAGGTATATCTAAAATTAAAAGACCTAAAGCTATGGAACAATGGCTTGAAAATATAAAAACGATTTTTGGTGAATATTCTGGAGGCAAATATAATGGTCAATTAATGAATGCTATTGAAGCCACATATGGTTCTAAATACAGAGAAGCTTTAGAAGATATGTTAAGACGTATGACCACTGGTCAAAATAGAAGAGCAACAAACTCTAAGTTAGAAAATAGATTTTATGACTGGGTAAACAATTCTGTTGGTGCTGTTATGTTCTTTAACATGAGATCTGGATTATTACAAACGTTGTCTGCTGCTAACTACATTAACTGGAGTTTTAACAACCCAGCTAAAGCTGCTGCTGCATTTGCTAATCAAAAACAATATTGGTCTGATTTTATGGAGTTAATGAACTCTGATTTTCTAGTAGATAGAAGAGCTGGTTTAAAAATAAACGTATCAGAATCAGAAGTATTTAATTCTGCTACAGGTGCAAAAGATAAAGCTTCAGGTGTTTTAAATATGTTTTTAAAAGCTGGTTTTAGTATTACCCAAATTGCTGATAGTTTCGCTATTGCATCAGGTGGTGCTACTTTCTATAGAAATAGAATAAAAGATTTAGTAAGCCAAGGTAAAACAGAAGCTGACGCTAAAAAACAAGCTTATGATGAGTGGACTGCACTTTCAAGAGAAGCTCAGCAATCTTCTGACGCGTTAGAAGTATCTTCTCAACAAGCTGGTGGCTTAGGTAGAATATTACTAGCTTTTGCTAACACACCAATGCAGTACAATAGAATAATATATAAAGCTGCATCTGATATTAAAAATGGTAGAGGAGATTTAAAAACTAATTTATCAAGAATAGCTTATTATGGTGCTTTGCAAAACTTAATGTTTAATGCTTTACAACAAGCAGTATTTGCAGCTATAGGTAGTGAAGATGAGGAAGAAATAGATGAAAAAACTATTGGTATTTTAAATGGAATGCTTGATAGTTTATTAAAAGGTATGGGTGTTTCTGGAACAATTGTATCAGCTTTGAAAGACATTGGTGTTGACGTATACGATAGATCGCAAAAACCTAGACCAGAATATGAAAAAGCCATTTCACAAGCATTTAATGTTGCTCCACCGGTAGACGTTAAAATATCTAAAGCTAGAAGAGCAGCGAACACGTATGAGTACAATAGGAAAAACCCTATGATGAAAGATGCTTACAACATTAATAACCCAGCTTATATGTCAACCGCATTAATGGTTGCTGCAGCTACTAATGTACCTCTTGATAGATTACTTCAAAAAATGATAAATGTAAATGATGCAATGCGTGAAGATCAAGAAAATTGGAAAAGTATTATGCTGCTTATGGGTTGGAGTGAATGGCAGTTAAATACCAAGCAGGAAAACGATGAGAAAAAACAGATGCAAAAAGAGTATTATGAATCTATAAAAGAAAATAGAGTTTATAATTACAAACCTATTGAATCTATACCTGAGTCTAGTGATGATGAACCAACTATAGAAAAAATAGAAACAAAAGAAGAAGAAAAAATAATTAAAACAAAGGGTAAAAAAGTAAACTTTACAGAAAATACAAGCTTTAAAAATAATAGAGTACCAGTTGATAAAAGAAATAAAAGTGAGAAAGAACTTTATGACTTACCGGCTGCACAACAAAGAGATAGTTTAAAAAGCTTAGGACTTACGGACAAGGAAATAAAAGCTTTAAAATACGAAGGTGATAGAGTTAGAAAAATTCTTGAACTACAAAAATAGGAGCAATAAAAAACTGGGCACCATACCCAAAGTTCCTGTAACCAAAAAAGGGGATCGTAATGATCCCCTTTTATTATTTAACACCATGGGCAAAATCCGCCCGGACATCCGTCACACATAGTTCATATTTTAATAGTTATACCTATTGACACTATAAAAGCGCCGCTTGCTATTGCAAGTGTATTTGGATTAAAATCTAGCTTTTGTTTATGCCAAATCATATTAGTACCAGCCATGGTCATCATGCCAATACCACCTATTAAAGCTAGTCGTTTCATTTGATTTCACAATTATCACCTGCACAAGCTAACTCTCCTGCAAGATCTGTTTCATCTTCTGTTTCTACAATTTTACTAAGATCAACATCTTTTAAATGTTTCATAGCCATATCATATTTAACTTTACTTATATCTTCAAACGGCGCTTGTGTATAAGTACCACCATCATAAGGTAATACAGATAACCCATTGTAGTGTTCTCTATTTTCCCACATCCATTTACCCGCTGTGTCCCACTCTTCTTTCTTTAAACTAACAGTAGCTGAAACATTGTGAGTATTAGACCCTTTTCTATGACCAGGCTTAACCCATTCAGTAGCAACTTTCTTTATACGTTCTAATAAATCAAAAGGCGATTCACCTCTTAATATAGAACCTTTAGGTGCTTTCTGTGGTATACTAATTACAGCAGTATCGTGAGGTCTAAAAAATTCATCTTCAACTAATTCAGGATGATTAGCAGATAAATACTTATACATAGATTCGTTTTTACCAACTCTAATTCTACGCGTATAATAATCAGCATGCCATGCATGAATACCAGATGAAGTTCCTAATGCCAGAGATGTAGTCCCAGCAGGCTTCACGGTTGTGCATCTAGCAGCTGGATTAATACCAATAGCTTTAGCTGTCTTTGTATTTTCTCTTTTTACTATACTTGCAGCGGCCTTCATATCCAACGGCAGCACAGCGGCACTCGCGATCCCTGTCATTGATACACCTATAAGGGCGTCCTTCTCTGTCGTATCTCTCCATATATCTCTTAAATAATGAAAGTCAGTATATCCAGCTTGTAGTGTACCTATGAAGCTAGCATGCTTAACTCTTTCGTTAAAATCTTCTTGTGATTCAATATCACTAGCATTAACTTCACATAGGTTACAAAACTGAAAAGGTCTTAATGCTATTTCACAACAAGGATTTGTACCCCAGTCTTTATCATTGTTAAGATAAATACCTGGCTCACCTGATCCTGATAGCTCTACTCGCTTCCATAAATCCATAAAAAATTCTTGAGTTACTTTATGTCTCATAAGCACAGCAGAATTATTAGCTCTACCTCTTTGTGGGTTTGTTTCCCACCAATTACCTGACTTGCAACTAATCATCTCACTATCTTCTGCAGAAAATAAACTAATTAAAGCAGCTCTACGTATACCACCAGCCAAAACTGAATCAGCTATGTGACATACAATATCGTGTGCTTCAACTGTAGTTAGCGGCGTGCCATCATCTTTAGCATCGAATATACCTTTAATCTTTAATATACACTCTTTCAATGGTTGAGGACCTGGTGCTTTACCACCTGACGTAACTAGCTGAGCTCCCTTTGGTCTTATGTCAGAGTAATCAAACTCTATACTAGAGCTTCTCTTATTACCCATATAAGACTTCATGAGAACTTTTATTGCATCAGCCCAACCTTCAATACTATCACCAATTAAAAACCTTCTAGTTCTTTTAGCATAAGGCTGATTAACTGGTGGCATTTGTTTTACGTGATGATTTTGTACAGAGTATCCAACACCTGTTCCTCCAAGTAATAAGAACATTGTTTCATGAAAGCTATCAATGTGATCAATTGGTAGATAAGCGCAGTTATACACACGATTAGGGCTAATTTCAATCGGTTTACCTCCGAATTGTAACGAGCGCATGCTTGGTAGAATCTTTTTATCATATACTAACTTATAAGCTTCATTTATTTCATCTGCAAGCTTTGGATATTTTTTAATATGCATCGCTTTGTTTCTATCTACTAACTCTACCCAAGTTTCTCTACGATTTAGCTCAGGAACAAACTTAGCATATTTCATATATACAGTTATATCACTTAGTATTTTGTTCGATAATTCCATTTTTCTTTTCTTTTTCTAATTCAACAGCTTTAGCTTTTAGTTGTTCTATTGACTCTTTGTAGCCTGGCATTAATTTTACAGTTTCTAAAGTACCCATAACTGTAGTACTTAGTATATTTAATTCATTAATCATTTGTTGTACAACTCTTGTTAAAGATTCAATTTTGTTTTGCATCTCTAATAATTTACTTTCTTTCATCTTCCTTGTCCTTTATATTTCTTTTTATACAATACACTAGATTTAGATGTAGATGTTTTACATTTTGCATGTACACCTTTTCTTCTAACTTTTGGCTTATCTATTTTAGAAATTATCTGTTGACGTGCCATATTTTTTTGAATATTTAATTAAGTCTTTATATTTTAAATAACCTTTAGATTCAATACTCCAGTCTATAAACTTTTGTAATTGACGTTCGGCATATTTTCTTCTTGCTAGGTCTTTTTTCTCCCAAGAATTAAGTTCACGGTTTCTTCGCATTCCTTTTGATTTTGAGGTTTGTATAACGTAACTTCCGGTAAGTATTTATGTACATAAGCTTTAAATAACTTCCAGCGTATGGGAAAAGATTCATTAGGACGTCCTTTACATTCAATGATAAAGCCATCTCCCACAAAATCAGGCGTATACTTGATGTTAAGTATTTTCTTATTGCCTCGATTACGGTATTCACCTTTTCCATTACTTTGTCTTTCATAAGCTTCTTGATCGAAGTTAAAAGAAGGGACAAGCTCGTAAGTTTGTCCCTCATATTTTGCTTTTACCTTAGCTTTTTTTAAAGCTATGTACATGTGTTTTTCTAGTCCTGACTGAAATTTAATTCCATCGTGCTCAACCTTCTTTGATCTTACTGGACCTTTCTTTTTACTATACCGGCGTGCCATACTCTAACTCTTCACCTGGTAGCGGTGAATTAACTCCTAGTATATTTTCAGCATCGCTAGGATGTGGCGGTCTAAAAGCTTCAGGTTGTGGATTATCTTTTAATTCCTCACGCGCAGCTTGAATATAAAGAATAGCATCCATTAGCTCTTCTTGTACATCGTTCAAGTAACCAGCTAGATCTTTATGCTTTCCAGTTCTTTCATCGTGTAATGTTCTACCATACTTAGCATAGCCTACATCTGAACGTTTTACAAACTTATCGCAGACTCTCTCTACAACAGGATCTCTGAATAATATAGTCTTACTTTTCATCTTTAACAAATGTTCCGTTAACCATCTTACCAGTTCTTTTAGATATAACCTTGTATGCAGTGTCAATACACTCTTCAATAGTTGTACCACTTAAATGAGCCATATTGGTTAATACAACTACCATATCGCCAATAGCATCTACTATTTCTGGTTGGTCTTCTTTTAGTATAGCACGACCTAGTTCACCAGCTTCTTCCATTAATTTACAGAACTGAGTTTTCTTATCTCCTTTAGTATATAAACCTCTTTCACCAGCCCAGTCTCTTATTAGCTGAAATCTATTGTCTGTCTGCATATAATTTAAAGTGCCATTAGATCTAGTTGTTAGACCGTCTAGGTAAACTTGGTATGCATCTTTGCCGAATGGAAATCTTTCAGCTTGTTCAGCGTGAGTTTTAACTTGAAAGTATTTAGCAAATGCTTTATTATATATATAACATCTTTCCATCGTGTACTGAGATGTTGTTACATTAT
>Ga0098037_1000196_pt1 | contig 35996 bp, 50 predicted proteins | sample 5_EtaG_FD_75050 | JGI IMG/M metagenome (GOLD analysis project Ga0098037, IMG submission 75050) | Marine viral communities from the Subarctic Pacific Ocean - 5_ETSP_OMZ_AT15132 metaG | ecosystem: Environmental > Aquatic > Marine > Oceanic | place: Pacific Ocean | collected 2015-01-08 | reverse complement strand
TGGATGATATGTTAGCAGCTCAAAACTCTTACGGAGCAGGTGGTACGTCTTACGGACTATTTGACAACGATGAGGAGATGGCTCTTAACTTAGGATTCTCAGGATTCAGAAGAGGATATGACTTCTACAAAACAGATTGGAAATACTTAAATGATCCAACAATGAGAGGTGGTATTGACGGAGCAGGTGTAGGAATCAATGGACTATTAGTTCCTGCAGGTTCAACTTCTGTATATGACCAAATCCTTGGAAAGAATGCAAAACGTCCTTTCTTACACGTACGTTACAGAGCTTCTGAAACAGAAGACAGACGATACAAATCTTGGGTTACAGGTTCAGCAGGAGGTGCAAGAACTTCTAGCTTAGATGCAATGGAAGTAAACTTCTTATCTGAAAGAGCAGTTTGTACGCTTGGAGCGAACAACTTCTTCTTATTCAAAGACTAAGAACACATATAAGGGGAGGGTTAATTCCCTCCCTTTTTTTTATTATAAATTTTAAATCAAATCAAATGAAAACAAAAAAACAAATGCCTACTGTAAAGCAGTATAGGCTAAGACAAAACTCAGCTCCTTTATCTTATTTATTACCTACAAGACACACAAGGAGATCGCCCTTACTTTATTTCGATAAAGACCAAAACATAAACAGACCTTTAAGATATTCATCTAACCAAAAGAGTCCTTTCGAGGATGAACAAGATGGAAACTTTATAATGGAGCCAATCATTTTTGAAGATGGCTTTTTAACAGTTCCTGCAAACAATCCTGTTCTTCAGCAATTCTTACACTATCATCCGCAAAGAGATATTGTATTTGAGGAGGTGGATAAAGAAAGAGATGCTAAAGAAATTGTGGAAGAATTAAATGCAGAGGTAGATGCTTTAATTAAAGCAAGACAGCTTACTATAGAACAACTAGAAAATGTATCACGTATATTGTTTAATGTTGACGTATCTAAAGTTTCAACAGCAGAATTAAAAAGAGATGTACTTATATATGCACGTAATGAACCTGAAAACTTTTTAGATGTTTTATCTGATCCTGAGTTAGATCTTCAAGCTAAGGTAGCTATGTTCTTTGAAAAAGGATTGCTTGGATTTAGAAATAAAAACAAAGACGTATATTTTTATACGCCATCAAATAAAAAGAGAATGTTGACAATTCCTTATAATGAAGATCCTTACTATGTAGTTACTTCATACTTACAAAGTGATGATGGTATTGATGCATTAAAGATGCTTGAAAGCCACCTAGAAGACTAGATTTTTTTATGTATCTTTGTAGTATTATTAACCCATTAAATTTTTAAACAATGGCAAAGTTTTTATCAATCCCTGTAACAAGTGAAGGGAATCAATTAGTATCTGCTGATAACATTAAACTTATTGAGCAGGCTTCAACTACTACCGTAACTATTGTATATGGTGGAGCAGCAGCACAAGATGTTATAACAATTACTCACGCTACTCAATCAAGTGGTCAAGAGATGAGAGATGTTATTCAAAATGCAGTTGTTGAGGCACATCAAACTTCGTGGCATAATGTTGTGACTACAGTAGCACCTACTAAAGCAGTAAGTGGTATTGCTATAGCATAATATAAACCATAGTTTTATTATTAGAGGATGTAAAAAAATGCATCCTCTTTTTTTTCTTTATCTTTGTAAAAAGATCACAAATGATAAACTCGATCAGAAACACTGTACTATCCATTATAAATAAAAATAACTATGGATATATTTCTCCTTCGGACTTTAATCTATTTGCTAAACAAGCACAGCTAGATTTGTTTGAAGATTATTTTTACACGTACAATTTTCAAATCAACAAAGAAAACGCAAGAAGATCAGGAACAGGTTATGCTGATTTAAAGAAAGGATTAGCAGAAGTAATTGAATCTTTTTCGGTTAGTGCTGACCTATCACAAAACTTAGGGAATACTTTTATTGTACCGACAGCAGCTACTACAGGTAGTGATTACTATCTTATCAACAAAGTATTGTTTAATACCGGAGTGGCAGGAACCCCTTTAAGAGAAATGGAAAAGGTAAACCATACTAAAATAACCATGCTCAACAATTCTTTACTTACAGCACCTAACGAAACTTTTCCTGCGTATACTTTAGAGGGAGATCTTATTACTGCATATCCTGCCACTATAGATGGTAGTGGGACTCAAAAGGTTAACTGTCAATACTTTAGGTATCCTAAAGACCCTAAGTGGACCTATGTAGTTCTTGCAAGTGGAACACCTGTATTTGATTCTACACAACCTGACTTTCAAGATTTTGAATTACCTTTATCTGACGAGCCATATTTGGTAGCAAAGATATTAGAATACGCAGGTATATCTATAAGAGAAAATGAAGTTTATCAATTTGGTAAAACAGAAGAAACACAAAACATTCAAGAAGAAAGTAGATAACAATGGCATATTTAACTCAGTATCAATACTATGAAAATGCAGGAGTAGCTCCTACAAATACTAATTGGGGTTCATACCAATACGTTAGTTTAGAAGATGTTGTTAACAACTTTATGTTAATGTATAGTGGCAACCACGAACTAATAAACAACGAAGAAAGATATAAGATTTTATTCCATGCTAAAAGAGCAATACAAGAATTAAACTATGATGCGTTTAAAGAAATTAAAACATTAGAGCTTACAGTATGTGATTTAGTAAGGTTTGTTCTTCCTTCAGATTATGTTAATTGGGTAAGAATATCTTTATATAAAGATGGTGTTCTAAGACCAATGACAGAAAACATTCAAATAAATGGAGCGAAAGCATACCTACAAGACAATGATTGTAATATATTGTTTGATGTAAATGGCAATGCACTGTCTCCTCAATACTCACAGCTTGACTTTGATAGAATAACAGGGTCAAAGAAAAGTATTTACCTTAACAAACAAAGCCCTTATGACGGAAGAGAGGGTTACTGCTGTGATGGTAATTGGTATTTTGATTATGCTATAGGTGCTAGGTATGGTTTAAATACTGAGACCGCTAACAATAATCCCACATTTAGAATTGACAATAAAGCAGGAGTTATTAACTTTAGTTCGGAAATGTCAGGAGAAACTTGTATATTGGAATATGTTTCTGATGGTATGGAAGGCGGAGTAGATGCAAACATTACAGTTAACAAGTTGTTTGAAGATTTTATTTATGCATATATTCAATATGCTATTTTAAATAGTAAGGTTGGAGCACAAGAGTATATAGTGCGTAGAGCACAGAGAAATAAATCAGCTTTACTTCGTAATGCTAAAATCAGAATCAGTAATATACATCCGGGTAGACTCTTAATGAATCTACGAGGAAGAGATAAATGGATAAAGTAATATGCCTAATTTAAAAAGGAATTTTATAAAGGGTAGAATGAACAAGTCTGTCGATGAGAGACTTGTGGCTAACGGAGAATACATTGATGCAATGAATGTCCGACTTGGTTCTACTGAAGAGACAGAGATTGGTTCAGTAGAAAACTCCAAAGGAAATTTACTTGCAACCCCTGCTCTTATATCTTTTAATGGATATGATCTTAGTACATCAGCAAGATGCATAGGAGCTTATGAGGATGGTGTAAATGAAACTTTATATTGGTTTGTAACCGATCCTTCATTCAATGTAGCAGGAGCATCTACAGGTAAGTTAGATTTAATTCTTTCTTTTAATATCCAAACAAATATTGTTACCTATCATGTAATAAGTATTAATGATGGAGGAGGAGTAAACACAACATTAAACTTTAATTCACAGTATCTTATTACAGGAGTAGATTTAATAGATGATATGTTATTTTTTACGGATGACCTAAACCCTCCTAGAAAAATAAATGTTACTAAAAGCTATCCTGCTCCGACTACCGCAGGAAGTATTGACGATGCTAATTTAGCTGAAGACATATTGGTTATTAAAGCACCACCTGTAGCTTCTCCTAGCTTTACTTTGTTTAATTCAGGATCTCAAGATAATTTCTTAGAAAATAGATTTATTTGCTTTGCATATAGATATAGATATGAAGACAATGAGTATAGTGCCACATCACAATTTTCAGATGTAGCTTTTTCAAGCAAACCCTTTGGGCTTAATTTAGGTACTTTCTTGAATGAAGGGATGATTAATCTTTTTAATACGGCAGAGGTTACTTACAACACAGGAGGACCGTTAGTTAAAGGAATTGATTTGCTATTTAAAGAAGCTGATAATACAACTATTCGTGTTATTGAAAAGATTGAGAAGTTTGAGAATGGAGTTCAAGTAATATCTGATAATATTGATGCAACATTTGAGTTTGATAATAGCCGTATATATACGGTATTGCCTTCATCAGAGATATTAAGACTATATGACAATGTGCCAAGATTTGCAAAAGCCCAAAGTATAATGGGTAATCGTTTGATGTATGGAAATTATGTAGATGGATACAATTTAATAGACAAGAACGGAAATGATTTAAGGCTTAATTATGTTGCAGAGCTTCATACTGATGCTATAGACTTAACAGATATACCTCCATCAGCTATAAACAAAAGCTCTTTTTTGTCTTATATAGGGGGAGCTACTCCAACAAATTCACAATTAAATATAAATTTAGCAGGTCAAACTCTCTCTCAAGGATCCACTCTTTACATTTCAATTACTTTTACTCATAATATTTTTGGAGGTCCCGGAGTAGCACCTGTTGAAAAAACAACAAATAAAACTATAGCTTTAACTTTTAATTTACAGCAAGACTACGCATCAGTTCAAGCAATGGTAGATAGTCCTGAATTTAGGGATGCAGTGGGAGATGACACTAATATTGACACAATGGCTAATGCTTGTGTTGGCTCTACTCTTACAGATCGAATGAGGTGTGCATTACCATTAAACTTAAATGCATATACTAAGACCAATACAGGACTAACGGGATTTTCACCCTCCCCTAATAGCGAGGGGATGTGGCAACCTACAGCAGCAGGATCAAATGTGATAAAAATTCCTTTGTTAGCCGCTTTATATGTAAATGGAGCCCAAAATGTTTTTGAGTATTATAAAATAGTTACAGCATCAGCACAAATATACAATACCACAAATGCAAAAAGTCTACATAGTGATAGAGATTATGAAGTGGGTATTGTGTATATGGATGAATTTAATAGGGCTACTACTGCATTAGTGAGTGATCAAACAAACACTGTTCATGTTCCGTGTGCTAATTCAGATTTGCAAAATCAAGTAAAGGTTATTATTGATCAAACTATGCTTGCCCCATCATGGGCAAAAAGGTATAAGTGGGTAATGAAACAAGACCAAGATACTTATGAAACTGTTTTTTCACAATTTACTGTTAATGATCCTAACAGTAATTATGTGTGGTTTTTACTTGAAGGAGAGAACGCAAACAAAGTTGCTGTTGGAGATAAGTTAAAAGTAAAGACAGATAGTAATGGAGCTGTTAACACTTGTGTGTTTACAACTGTGTTAGATAAACAAGCACAGCCTGAGAATTTTTTATCACCATCAACTCCTTCACCGCCTTCACCATTGTCTACGGCAGGCGTGTATATGAAATTAAACCCAAACAATTTTGCAGTTAATGTATCTGTTACTAATTCGTCTGTTGATTATGGCAGTGAAACAATAAAGCGAGGTGATAGTTTTAACCCTATTACGAGTAATCCTCCTGCTATGGCTTATACTGTAAATAGCGAGGTTGGAGGTGTTTATGTTGATGATGAGGTTCCTGTCGGAAGTAGAATTGAAATGTTTATTGAGTTTAGGTTAGACGGAACACTATTTAGTGGTTGTGAGAAAAATATATATACCATTGACAAAACTTATATTGCGAACTCATCTTATCCTAATTTAGCTGATTGGTTTTTTGGGGATAGTATTGATGTAACACAAGGGGTTTCTGATGTAGATCAAGGAGTTGTTCCTAATGGTAATTTTATTTCAGGATTTGGAAGCACTACTAATGTTTCAGGTAATCCTATTCCTGTTCCTATACCTAATGGAACAGCCTCACCAACTCAGTTTAAGTCGGACACTTCTATAAATAAATACGGCTTTGTTAGGCAAGTACAAAACAATCAATTAGTATTTGCTTTAACTTCAGGAACAGAATCCTGCTTAGCACCTCTTAATGATGATGCTAAATCACACATTACCTGTCATATAAAACTATTTAAAGCAGGAGAACCATTTGTATTTGAGACTGAGGCTAAGGATACTTCGCCTGATATATTTTATGAAGGAGCTATGTCGTATCCTATTGATGCTAATGGCTTTCACTTAACTACGAATCCTTCTGAACCTAACAATATAGATCAAGATGCTACCACAGCAGGAGTAGCTTATCTTGACTTCTTTAACTGTTTTGCTTTTGGGAATGGAGTTGAAAGCTATAAGATTGAGGATTCGCTTATAGGTAAATCATTTGCTCTTGGCAATAGAGTAACTGCAGTAGCAGCACAAGACTATAAAGAAGCTGATAGATTTGCAGACATCACATATAGTGGTATAGTAAGCGGTGTGAGCAATGTAAATAAACTTAATGAGTTTAATCTTGGGCTAGCCAACTATAAGTCCTTAGAGGAGTCGTATGGATCGCTAGAGATATTACACGCAAGGAAAACAGACTTACTTGCTTTACAAGAAGATAGAATATCTTTTGTTCAAGTAGGAAAGAACTTGCTAAGTGATGCAGTAGGTGGTGGAGCAGTAACCTCAGTGCCTGAAGTGTTAGGTCAGCAAATAGCAAGACCTGAAGAGTATGGTATAAGCCATAACCCTGAGAGCTTTGCAGTGTATGGATACGATAAATACTTTACCGATGCCAAACGTGGAGCAGTATTACAGCTAAGAGGAACATCAGGACCTAATGAAAACTTAATTGTAATATCTGAGGCAGGTATGCGTAGTTGGTTTAGAGACCTGTTCAATACTTCTTTTAATACACAAAAGCTAGGAGGATACGATCCTTATATGAATGAGTTTGTATTATCATCCAATGATACGCTTTTGCCTAGCGTTAAAGATTGTATTGTTTGTGGAAAAGGAAAGCAAATATCTGTTCAATCAGGAGCACCCTATACTTTTTGTGTAGATTTTTCAGGTAATGTGGGGGATGTGGTATTAGCATATAACATTACGTCAGGTATAGCAAACATATCTGTAACATACAATGGTGTAACCACAAACACAGGGAGTGTTACCGGAGCAGGTACATTTACTTTTTCTAAAGATGTTGTGAATGTAAATACTGCAAGCATAACAATTACAGCAATAGATGGCAATGCTTCTTTATCACTAGAAACGCCTTGCCCGATTCGTACAGAGATGGAGATAATCAAAATAGTTCTTACATCAAATGTAAATGCTAATGAGTCTATTCACAATCAGTTTAGATATACAGCAGGAACATATGTGTCTCGAACTAATTCTTCAGGTATGGTTTTCAAATCAGGATCAGCCACACCAATCGTCAGTGAGTACACAAGATTAAAAGGAGCTAAAGGGGATGGTATTATTCCTACTATTGGAAGTACAGTTACTATGATTAGTAGTAAGCAAGGTTTTGACAACTTCGTATTCGATACCAACAATAGCAAGTTTAGATTTTTAAGAAGCAATACTTTATATGATGGAGGTTCTTTAGCTGACATGACTACTATGATTGCTGCATCTACTCAGGCATTACCACTTGTCACTACAAGAGCACCTCAGCAATACTCTGCTGACTTCACAATGCCTGCAGGAACAGAAACATATTTATATCTTATATATGACTATAGAGATATTTACCAATGGGGATTATGCTTTGATGCATCAGTGGTATTGGATGTGTGTTGTAACTGTACACATAATTGGTATCTAGTTAGAAATTCAGCCGATGCTGAAGAAGAATACTTTGCACAATCAGCAGTAGCATTAGTTATTGGAACACATTATAAATTAAGAGGACTAGGAGATAGATGTTTTGAAGTAATTAGCACAACAACTACTCGTCCAACACAAACAATAGATGTAGCTTGTACACCATAAAAAAATAAAGAATGGCAGCTTTTGGAACATATTATATTGATGCACCAACCCTAGAGGGAGCAACCGCAGTATATACAGATGCAGCACTAACAGTGTGTGCTACAGATGGAGTATATTCAGATGGTATTATATATCGTCAACAAACCTCTTGCTCATTGGGAGCACCGCTAACTTGCCCAAGTTGTGTGGGTGCTTGTACAACTCCTATCGCAGGAACAGGAGCACAAGGTGTTTACAATGTGGCTTTCAATGTAGGTACAGGAACGGGAGCAGTGATTATAACTTTCACTCCTACAGGAGCAGCAGTCCCTAGTGCATTACAAGCTACATTTGATGGAGCGATATACAATGCTTTTAGTACAGCAAACTTTGGATATAAAGCAGGAACTGCAGGACTGCCTACGTTTGTAGGTGATACAGCAGCAGACTGTGGTATTGTAGCGGGAAGCCCTTATACATTAACTGAGTATAGTTATTCAGGAGGTGTCTTTTCAGCTACAGGTAGTACTGTTGTTAAGACAGTAGTTGCAGGTCAGATGCAAATGACTGTAGGTGTTCCGGGAGCTTGTGTAATGGTAGTGCCCAAAACAAGTCTTACTGCTAACTTAGATATTGAGATAACATCTCCATGTGGTACGCCACCTGCTTGGTCTATAGCGGCCACTTGTCCTACAGCACTAACAGGCTTTTCATCTACTACAGATGTGTCAGCCACTTCACTTGCTGCGTGTGCCTTGGCTACACCAACAACTTATTACAATGCCCCTGTAACGGGGACGGCAGGTAATCCAAACTTATATGATTGGATATTCACAGATGTTAACGGACAGTTTCCTTTGGCATCATTTAAAGGTGCAGGATATTATCATTGGGATGATGGTAGTGCTGCAGGTAGATGGATACAAATAGATAGTAACAGTGTGGTAATAAGCACAGGAGCTTGTTAAATTAAAATACAATGGCAAAGAAAGGAAGAACAAAAAACAATAAGATATGCCCGGCAGGAATAGCATGGGCAAAAAGAACTTTTGATAGATACCCGTCAGCTTATGCAAATATGGCTGCGAGTAAATATTGTAAAGACCCTAACTACGCAAAAAAAAGTAAAAAAGATGGATAAGAAAAAACTACAAAAAATTTCAAGTGAATTGAAAAAAGCATCTGCTCTGCATAAAGGTCAAGCAGCAAAGATTGATAAAATGCTAAAGAGTATGAAGCCAACTAAAAAAACGAAACGTGGGTGAGTTAAAGAAATGGAGAGATGAGAAGTGGGTTCGTATAGGAACTGATGGTTCAATACTTGGAGCATGTGGCACGAGTAAGAATAAAAAAAATCCTGACAGATGCTTACCTTTGAATAAAGCAAAGAGTATGACTAAAGCTGAAAGGAGAAAAACTGCTCGTAAGAAAAAGAGAGAGGGTAAAAGAAAACAGTTTGTATCTAATACTAAAGCAGGAAAGGTAAGAAGATGAGAGTAGATAAATCAAAGATGGCTTGTAATAAAGTTAGACCATCATACAAGCGAGGAAAGAAGAAGATGGTTAAAGCCTGTGAAGGTGGCAAAGAGAAACTTATTCACTTTGGTGCTAAAGGTTATGGACACAACTATTCATCTGCTGCAAGAAAAAGTTTTAAGGCACGACATAAATGTGGTACGGCTAAGTCAAAGCTAACTGCAAGGTATTGGGCGTGTAAACATTTATGGGCAGGCAAGGGTGGCTCAACGAAGAGTTCTCCATCAACAAGACGAGGTAAATATTAAGATATGTCACAAGAATATACATTAACATACAGCGAGAGTGCAGGAGGGTTTCCTTCTTTTTATTCATACATTCCTGACAAGATCATAGGAATGAATAACTATCTATATACTTTTAAGCAAGGTAATTTATATAGACATAATGTTAATTCAGTTAGAAATAGTTACTATGATTTAGTAGCTGAATCATTACCATCTTCAATCACCTCTGTATTTAATGCTAGTTCATTAGAGAATAAGTTATTTAAAACAATAAGCCTTGAGTCAGATGATGCGTGGAAGGCTGCGTTAAGCACTGATATTCAGAGTGGTGCAAACATAGATAGCACATTCTTTGAAAAGAAAGAGGGGGCTTGGTATGCGTACATTAGAAATGTATCGTCACCTTATGCAGCTCCTGCGGCAGCTAGTGAGTATGATCTGCGTTCACTTAATGGTATAGGAAATAGTAGTAATATTCAGGCAGGTGTTCCTGCGGCAGGATCAGCTACTATCTCATTTGCTCTTACGACAAATATCGGAAGCATTCTAAGTATAGGTGATTATTTTTATTATGCTCCTCTTGTAGCCCCGGGTCCACCTCCAACTCATAGTGCGCCTGTATATGTAGGGCAGGTTACTGCTATTAATATAAATTTAAGTGGTGGTATTAATGATGTGATTATAGATACTTCTCCTCCTCCTCCTTCAGGAGGAACTCAACCATTGCCTGCAAACCCTGCTTTCTTTTTGTATATCAAGAACTTAGTAGCTGAGTCACATGGTATATTAGGTCACTATTGTGAGTTTACTTTAACCAATGAAAGTACAACCGCTACAGAATTATATGCAGTAGAAGCACAGGTAATGAAAAGTTATCCTTAAAATTTCTTATCTTTGTGTGTAAATGCAATTAAATATAATACCACTCGAACATCATCATTACGATACAGTGCTTGTGCAGTGGTGGAAAGATTGGGGTTGGGTTCCGCCTAAGCGTGATTTTTTACCTAACGATGGCACAGGAGGAATGATGGTATTAGATGGAAAGATTCCTGTTTGTGCAGGGTTTATGTACGCCACCAATTCTAAAGTAGCTTGGGTGGATTGGATAATCTCAAACAAGGAGTATAAAGATAGAGTAAAAAGAAAAGAGGCTTTGATGTTATTAATAAATACCATAACTAATGTATGCAAGAACACAGGCTTCACATATTCTTATGCTCTAATTAAACATAAGGCATTAATAAAAACATATGAGGAGTTGGGATATACAAAGGGAGATGAGTACAATTCAGAAATGATAAAAGCATTATAATATGGCAGCAGTAACAACAGCAGTGATAGGAGGGGTAACGGCAGGAGCAGGAATCATTCAAGGCATTCAACAAAACAAATTAGCTAAACAAGCAGCCGTTGCTGCTGAGAAGTCAATGGCTGAAGCAAAAAAGAACATTGGTATTATTGAGAGTGAGGCTCGTACCGTTTCAACTATACCTGTAGATACCATGCGTAGACGTTCAGACATTTTTGATGCCGCCCTACTAGAAAGGGCAGGTGATCCAAGAGGTATTGCCGCAGTAGCAGGGCAGCTTTCTCAGTCTAAAAGTGAAAGAGAAGCGGATATAACAAGAGACTTATCAAAGGAGATGCAGGATATTGAGAAGGATGTGATATCTGAAAAACAAGCCGCTAGTTCAGCAATAGCTGATATTAATTTATCAGAAGCAAACAGGCAAAGACAAGAACAGATGGCAGCAAGAGAAGCAGCTATGAGTTCTTTTGAAGGTGCTTTAGGATCACTTGCAGGTGGTGTATCAGGCTTTGCAGACATTAAGAATCAAGAAGAGCTTATGGATTTAGAACAATTCAAAGCAGATACTGATAGGTTGGCAGCAAGCGGATTATATTCAAAGGGATAAATAATATTTTATAATGGCAAAGACAGACAACACAAATCCTAGAAGCTACAAGAGAACAGTAGATTGGGGTGCTATAGGTAAGCAGTTTACTGATGCTATAGTGGATATAAAGACCAAGCAAACTGAGACAGCAAAGAAAGGCTTTGAGGCACAGAAAGAACGCACCAAGATAGAGAAGGAGAGAGAGGATAAAAGACAAACATATGCAGAAGAAGAAGCGGCTTATGAAGGTCAAGCACTAGCAGAAAGATCAGGTGTGCGAAGTGTATTTGTAAATACTCCAAGCCTTCAGCAGATAACATTGGATATTACAAACCAAGCTGTGAAAAAAAGAAATGATATGTATGAGCAGTTTAAGAAAGGTAATATTAGTGAAAGGGATTGGTTGGTTACAAGGCAAAATGTAACTGATGGCTTTAAGACATACTTTGGTTTAGTTAAAGATTATGGTGCTGTAAAAGAAAACGCTGAAAAATCAATAGCTGCAGGAGGATCTCAAGCTATTACAGAATATTTTGTAGGTCAGCTTGAGTCATTGCAAAATACAGAGAACCTAGACGTATCATTCACAGAAAATGGACAATGGAATGCAACTTATGGAAATGCTGCTCAAGGAAACAAATCAACCACTGTTCCTTTAGCACAGCTAAATGTTTTTGGTAGGGTAAACTTTGATGGTTTCAATGTTGAGGAGGTAGCCTCTAATATAGATAAACAAATAGGAACGACATTAAAAAGAACTAAAAAGTCACAAACACAAGGGAAGGTATATGGAGAAAAATTAGAGTTGTTACTTACAGAAAAACTAGAAGGACCTGCTAATGCTCCTACCACAGCCGCACTTATTATGGATACATTGAATGGTACAGAATATAGTCCTGAAGGTGGTTTTAAGTTGGTAATGGATGAAGATGAATACACTGAGGATGGAAACAATATTTTAATTGTAACGGAAACAACAACGGGAGTTCCTACATTTCAGATACCTGAGAATGCCATGGCAAGTGCAAGAGAGTATTTATCTGAAAGAGTTAAGAATCTTGAAAATAGCAGCTACCAATACTTACATAGTTCTAAACCAAAGGAGTCATATAAAATGACACCTGTGGACTATAACAAGAAATCACAGATCATAGAGATTAGGGACTTGTTACAGGATCAGGCAGAGTTTTATGATGCTAGTGCGTTAGAGCAAGGGCTTACTAAAATATTTGGTGGTGAAGATTTTGAAGTTCCAACAGAAGAAGAGATAAGACAGCAGGCTGCGGTAGCTAAAACAATAGTGGATGATGGAATGTTTGAAAAAGGATTGGGACCTACCATAAAAATAAGGAACGGAAAAATTTCAATAGGCTCAGGGAAATTAGATTAATCCTGAATAAATTAATTTATGTTTTAAATAATGGATGAATTAGAAAAACTATATAGAACTCTAAGAGAGGAAGGTTATTACACCAAATCATTTAGTGAGTTTAAATCTCAATGGGATGATGGTGAATACAAACAAAAAGTTTTTGATGTCGTTTCTAACGATGGTCTATATACAAAAGACTTTAATTCTTTTGCTACTCAATATGGAGGAGGAAATGTTATACAGGATTTATCTGTAGTGCAAGAGGTTGAGGCTGAAGTTCCTGTTGCTGAAAAGGCAGGTACTATTATTGATTTTTCAAGATTTAAAAAAAAAGACAATACGGAATCAGTATCGGCAAATGGTTCATCGGCATCACCAAAACTTACTACAGTTGAGGAATTTAAAGAGATGTATATGGGTAAAAGTGACCCCATAACAGTAGAAGAAGCAAGTAAAAAAATAGATTTTAATTCTCTTAAAACTGCAGAAGAACAGGCGACCTACTCCAATATGGATGACGAAACAAAAGGCACATACAATGTTTTATCAGATGAAATAAATAGACTTCAAACAAAACTAAACGATCAACTCAAACAACCCTCTAATCCTTTTCAAGAGCAGTCTATTGCTAAAACTAAAGAGCAGTTAACTTTTAATAAAAAAACAAGAGAGCTACTATATAATCAAAACAAACCTGTTGATCCTATACTTGGGCCACAAGATGATGTAAATTGGTTTAGTGAAAGTGTAGAGAAAATAGTTAACCCAAGATTAATAGGGGGCGAAGGGTCATTGTCGGGAGGTATAGAAGAAACAGTAGTATCTCAATTAAATTACACCTTTGGTGATTATGGTTTTAAATTTGAAGAGGCAGATTACTTGGGTGATGGTATGAATGTATCCACTGCTACAGGTGAAAAGATCTATATTGACTTGGATAATTTTACAGATGCCAATGATAAAAAAGAATCCGAGAAACTAAAAAAGTTTTTATACGACAACAAAAGATCTAGTGAGCTTGCATATTCTATGGATAAAGGTCCTATAAACAAAACCAAGAAATATAGAAACGAGAAAGAGCTGCAGCGTGAGATGAAAATGTTTCAATATAAAACAAATGAATTTGAAAAAAAGACTCAAACCTTTATAGATAAAAAAACATCCTTTGATGAAAAAGTAAAAGAATTTAAAGACAAGGTTCAACAAGAGGGTGCTACTGAAGCTAATATTTTATTGCAAGAAAAACTTATTCAAGAGGAGGAAGAGTTAAATAAAGAGTCTAATATCCTGCAACAAGAACACAATAATTTTTCAGAAAGAGGACAGGAGATAGATAAGCTCACAGCAGAATATTATAATGTTCTTGCAGATAGAGGAGGTTTCCTTGGGATTACAAAGTCTATGTTTACGGAAGGAGTGGGAGAGATAGTGGCAGGGGCAGTAGAGATAGGTAGAATGCTACCTGAAATAGTAGATGATTCTCTAACATTTATTTCAGGTAATGCCTTGAAAGGTTTAGGGTATGTTACAGGACAAGAGATTGAGATGGATGATTTTAATATCATTCCGAGTTCATCCCTTGTAGATAACTATGAATATTATCTTTTAGAGGCAGCAAAAGAAAAAGGATACAAAACTATTGAGGAGCTTCCTATAAATGTTAGAAATGAAATAGACCGCAAACTTAGGGATAAAGCAATTAAGACACAGTTATATGGAAAGAAAGGACAAAGCAATCCTTACTCTCAATATACCAATCAGTTATTGAAAGACAGAAGTGGAGGCGTATTAGATAATATAAGAGAAGGTTTTAGAACAGCATTAGGAGAGACATCAACAAGACAGTATGATGAAGACTTTCAAAACTCATGGTTAGGTCAAGTGTATGCAGGAACTATTAAGTCTATGCCTGCTATCTTATCCTTGTTTTTAAATCCTGTATCAGCCGGAACTAAAGCAAGTACAATAGCAAAGAGAGCGTTGAATCCAAAAGAAAGTTGGGCATTGATATTTCAATCTCAAGATGCTATCAATAATCAAATGAATACTGCTGAGTTTGAGGATGTAAGTGAAACAGAGAAGCTAGCGGTTTCAGTTCCTCTTGCTTTAACCACTGCCACCTTAGAGAACATTGGGTTTAGAAATATGAGTAAGTTAAAAGGTTTTAGTAATGGTATATTATTAAGAGCTCTAAGTAAGACCGGAGGTAAGAAAGTGGCAGCTAAAACATTTGAACAAATAGTTAAGAATGAAGTTAAAAGTTTAACAGCAAAAGGACTTCTTACTATGGGTGCTATGGGAGCGGCTGAGTTTGAGACAGGTCTTGCTCAAGAGTTTGCAGACGTTACAGTTAAACAAATTTACAATTCAGTTAAAGGATCTGAAATGTTTAAGACTCCTGAATCATTAGCTGAATACACTTTGCAGTTATTAAATAGTGGTGCTCAAGAAGCAGTAGGTGCACAAATTTTAGGTGTGCCCAAAACTATTTCTGTGTTGGCAAGTAAAAATGATTTGAAATCTGCTGATAATGCGACATGGAATTTATTTACTAACTTAAATAACAAGCCTACGTTTTTAAATTTATTTGAAGAGCATTTAAAAGTAGAGGTTGCTAGTAAAAGAATGAATGCTGTAGAAGCTAAAAGGGTTTTTGAAACTTATAAGAATACTACTCAGGCTTATGAGCAAATACCAAAGGATATGTCACGTGAGGCTCAGAAAGAATCTGTTGATTTGATAATGAGAAGACAAGTATTAGAAGAAAGTAAAAGAGATAAGAACCCTAATCTTGTTGTGCCTATTGACAATGAGATACAGGTAATAGACAATAGGTTAAAAGAAATATCAGAACAAGATGCCGTTCAAAAGCAAAGCACAGGAGAAGTGGATGCGGATCAACAAGCCACGGATGCACAAACAGTGGAGACAGGAACACCCACAACAGAGTCTCAAGAACTTACCGGAGAGGAACTCCAAGATCAGGAAGCAGATGCAGTCGAAGGGGTAACACAATTTACTCAAGAGCAAGTTGAAGAAATCAATGCTTTACCTGATGAAGAAGCTCAAACATTTACCACTTCATCTTTAGAAGAAGTTCCTGCTGAATTTAGGGACAGGGCTGAGTTAATAGGTGAAACGAAAGTAACAAAGAAAATTTTAGGATTGCCTATAGGTAAAACAACGACTACTCCACAATACAGATACGAGGTAACAGGGAAAGAATTAAAAGACTTTGTAAATTCAACATCAGCACAAATTACCACACAACAACAAGCAGAGACAGTAACGACTCCTGTTGCTGAAGAGGTAGTAGAGGAGACACCTGTTGAAGAAGTAGTAGAGGGGGCTCCTGTTACTGAAGAAGTAGTAACCGAAGAAAACCCTACTACACAGGAAGCAGATGAGATAGCAGTAGAAGATGCGGAGGGACAAGCTGCAGTTGAGCAAGCTGCTATTGAAGAGCAGATGGACCTACAAGAGTTAATGGAGCTTGCTGAAAACACCTTAGAAATTGAGATCCCTAAGAAACAAAAGATTGCAATACTACAACAAGAGCTAGAAAATTTAATAGAACAAAAAGAGATTCTTGAGCAAAGCTCTGAGTATCAGATAGCTGAGTTAATGCCAAAGATTTTACCTGAGTCGGCACGTGCAGAGACAGGAGGCAAGGTAGGAACAAAGCAAGATGTGTCTATAGGTCTTACAAGTAAAAAAGGAGTAACTGTAGAAGCTGCTGCAGAATATCTTGGTACAGATGGAGCCCTAAGAGATGCTATAGGCTACACTTTAGATGATGATATTATAAGACAAGTTATTATTGATGTTCTTCTAAAAGGCAAGAAAAAATATCAACAAGAGATATTAGGTAATGTTAATGAGAGCATAAGAGAGACAAAGCAAGAGATAACTGCTACTAATAAAGGAACTAAGCTAAGAAAGAAAAGAAAGGGACAGGCTGTCGAGGCAGGAGTACAAGAAGAAATAGATAATGTGATTAAGATATTGCAAAAATCATTTCCATCAGTTACTGTATCTCAAACGCAAGAAGCGTTTAACGAAGCATTAAAAGAGGAAGGTGTAAGAAGACATCAGTCAGGAGGCACTACTATACTTGGTATAACTAAAGATGGTAAGATAATACTTAATCCAAACAATCAGTCAATGGCTACTGCCATACATGAGTTTGGTCACGTATGGATGGACTACCTTAGAGCTGAAGAGTCAGGCACAAAAGGAACGGTGCTTCTTAACAGAGGGATGAAGCTAATGGATGATCCTACCAACCCTTACTACAAGCAAGCATTAAAAGAATATGGTGAGTATGATAGTGATGGCAACCTAACCAATAAGGACTTGGTGTTAGAGGAGGCTTTGGTTGAAGCAATGGCAAACAAAGGAGAGTCATATGTAAAGGCAGCTAAGAAATCAAAGTTCATGTCATGGTTAAAGTCATTGTTTAAGTTTGTTAAAGCAAAGCTAACACGATCAAAAAATCTTGATGTAAACAAAATAAAAGACCTGAACTTAGATGAGTTTATTGATGTAGGTATAGCTGACTTATTTTCAGGTAAGGAAGTAAGTATAAAGTTTGATCCTACTATAAATAAAAAGGAGGCAAGAGCAAGAGCTATAAAAAACGGGGAAAAATTTGTAAGGGAGGCAAGAGCATTAGGAAAAAAAGATGCACAAATTGCTCAAGTGTTAAAGACGTTTGGATTAGAACAAAAAGATATTGACAGCCTGTTAGGTGTAAAGAAAGAAAAGAAAGCAACTGTAAAAAAATCACCTTCAGCAGCTAAAATATTGGGCAAGCCAAAACCTAAAAAGGTAACGGCAAATGAAATGACATTGCTCAAAGAAAAGCTGAGAGCCATTGCAAAAGAAACAAGAAGTGTAGGGGCAGCAGTAAATAAAATACGTAAAGAGTTACAACGTGAGATAGCACAAATAGGTAAAGGAAGAAAGGTAGAGCTTTCACCTGCGATAGTAACTAAGATAACCTCACGTATTAATAAAGCAAAGCTATTTACTAAAGAAGGAACGCTTAACAATGAGATGATTGATGAGATCGTTCAGTACATTGATGAGCAATACACTACCCTTGAAAGGAAAAAAGAAAATGTAGCTCTTAACAAAAAGAGAAAGACAGCATTAAAAAATATTATGTCCGGCAAGTTGGGAGTGCCAAAAGTAATAACGAGACAAATGCAAAGATTGTTTGCGGCAGATTCCATTCTTATTCCTAACTCATCTTTAAATAAATATAAAGCTCTAGTCGAATCCATAGGAGAAAGAACTAGCGTTTTAACAGTGGATGAGGTATCACAAGTAGAAAGACAAGTTGATTCTATATTAAAAGATCTTGACCTCAGAACATCTCAAATAGATATATATGCTGAGATGTATAAAGACTACGATAAAAAAGTAAAGAATGCTGATGGAAGTATTAGCTATTCTAAAACCATAGATAAGATGGTGGATGATGCTGAACTTAATTTATCTACCGAAGATGCTGCACTAATGAAGAAGTTTAAAAAAGAAATACTTCCTCCGCCTGAACCAAAAACTAAAGAAGAAAAACAAAAAGAAGAAAAAGAAGCAGCAATAGAAAAAGAATTATTTCTTGAAGAGATTGGAGAACTGAGTATAAAATCAGACAAGCTAACAACTAGAGATGAGAGAAAGGTTGCTAATAAATTAAATAAACTTATAAAAACAGACGGAGTAAAAGACCTGAGCAACAATGATTTAAAAAAATTAATAAAGATCATTGACAATATAAATAACGGATGGCTTCCTCACCTATCACAAATAATGGTAGAGAAGATCAACAGTAATAATAGATCTAAAATAGTTTCATCAGCTCTCCGAGCAGCTAAAGTATTTAGTCCTCTTCAACAAGCTAAAAAATTAAGAGCCTTACTTAATACTCAGCTAAGTCCTGAAGGAAGAAGAAAGAATAAAATATATCAAGCAGTGTCAGTGCGTTCACTTAGTTACATAGACTCAGTGATAGGGCTAAAGGGAAGAGAGATATTTAAAAATATATTCGACTCAACAGCTAAAGCGTTTACAAATTTTGATTCAGACAACAACAAAGTAAACAAGCGTATAGATGAAGCATTAAATAAAATATCAAAATCATACAAAAATAACAACAATAAAATACATGAGGCAAAGGCACGTATGATGACATACTTAATTCAAAGAGAGTTTGAATCTAATCCTGAGCGAGTGGGAGAGGTTAACCCTGCAATAGATTATTTAAACGATACTATTAAAAATGAAAGGAAACAAGGTAATGATGGTGAGGCTGATATGCTTCAAAACATAATAGATAAATATTCTATAGAGGGAGAAATATCTCTTGATAAGATATATAAATCTTTTAACAAGGCAGAACTAAACGGCATTAAAGTTATTGATGAAGTAAATAAAGAGCTAACTGATATAGCAGAGTTTACTTCAGGTGTAGTAAGAGGAAAGATAATAAGTCCTATTGTAGACTACATTCATATGTGGGTTAAACAAGATAATACAAAGCAACAATTTGAAGATAAAAACTCTGACTTTAATTCTTACATGAAGGGTACTAAGCCATCTACAAAAGCTAAAAACTTAGAGGAAAGAACAAAAGGTTCTAAGGCTATAAATTTTGATCCCTTTGGAGCAACAAGAAGAGGAGCAAGAATGACCTTGCTTGATTACCACATGACACCTGTAGTGAGAGAAACAAACAGAACTCTTAGAAAGACAGAAGATATTTTAGAAGAGGATAACAAACAAACAAGGGAGATATTTAGAGGGGTTAAGGCAGCATACGATCAAGTAGTAGAGGATGTAATAGGAAGAGGATTTAATAGTAGCTCAGTAGGAGATAATGTTATTAAGTATATAGCGAAGACAGGTTATCGAACAATGCTTTCGAGTCCTGCAAGAATGACATTAGAATTTATCACCAACCTTCTTAATGCAGGCGTTATAAATCCATTAGGGTTTGCTAAAGGGTTTAGTGTGATGAGTAAATTAAGCGGACAAGAGCAGGCGGAGCTTCTTAGAATTTTAGAATCAAAACAACAAACAAGATTATATTCGGATGCTTTAAAAGGAAGAATGGTAGATACAAGTATTATTGAATCAAAAGCAGGAATACAAAACACAAAGCTGAAAGGAGAGATAATTAATAGAGCATCTCAAATTGGATCTCATCTTAGAAAATATCCTTCGGGTATAGAGTTTATAGCTGACACCATGATTACCACTCCGGATAAAGCGGTAATGCGACCTTTGTGGTTAGGAACTTTTAGTAGAGAGTTTAAAAAAATAACAGGCAAGGAAGTAGACATGGATAAAGTTCTTGCAAAGGATGAGGCATACTTAAATAAAAACCAAGAGGCACTCGATAAGGCAACTGAAGTAGCTGATAGAGATAGTATATTTTCAGGATACACTGACAATCCTTTTATGAAAGTTATTAGTGGAACAAAAAGAGCAGATGATGGAGCAATAAAAAAAATGTATAAAGACTACAACAGGTTTATGTTAAGTTTTTTATTGAACGAATATGAAACGACAAGATATTCTATTAATGTTCTGTATGAAGGAGGAGAAATATCAAGAATAAAAGCAGGGCAACTATTAGCCGCTACTACCTCACGTATGGTTTTATATACTTCTTTGATTGGATTAGTAGGCAACGTCTTTGCAGACTTTATAAGAAGTATGTTCGGAGTTGACATGGAAGACGAAGAAGAAGAAAAAGACTTAACCCTGTCAATAGGTCAAGGATTGGTTTCTACTTTTAATACCTTAGCTTTTGGAGCATCTTACGGACAGTTTATGAGAAGTATAATTAATAACCCTTACTTTGGAACTGAATACTTTAATGAAAAATATCTTACTGCTCTACAAGAAGGAGAGTACGATCCATACAAAGATGCTATAGGGTTCTCTGCATTCACTAAACCTACAGGACAGGAAAAATATAAAGGAAAAGATCCTTTCAAATTTTTTGTAAACTTTTTAGGTCCTTACTCTCCTCTAGCAAAAACAGCAGCTAAAGGATACACCATGCTAACAAGAGAAGAGGAGGCTAAAGAAGAAGAAACAAAAGCAAGAAGATCTCAAGAAAAAATACTTCTAATAATGCAAGGCTTAGGTCATTTTAACTTAATGCCTTTCTTTAAAGATGTCAACAAGGCATACACAAGAGAAGTGTATAAAGACTTTAGAAAGGCAGAGAAGCAGATGAGTGACCAAGAAATGTTTCAAGAATATCTAGAGTCTAAAAGAAAAAAGAAGAGTAAGAGAAAGAAAAGCAGTTTGTTTAAAAGAAAAAAGAAAAGCAGTTTGTTTTAATAATACTTTACGTATTTAAATGACTTGTTGAATTTAAAGTAAGCCATTAGCTCCTGATCGTTGACCGCTCCTTCACGTGGTGGTCTGCCTCCCCACATTACCTCTCCCTTTAATATTCTAACAGGTGAGTAGATGAGACCATCATCACACGCCCATATCATTATAGGGTTCAGCCTCTTGTCTGATAGCTTAACCAACTTACGTAAGGCTACAGGTAATGGGAATGCTTTGTTCATATTGCAATGCCTACCCTTAATCTCAGCATAGGCTATCAGCTCACCCTCTTCATTGAAGATCTTATAGTCAATGTCATTATCACCTAGCTTTTCAAATGATCCTTTGAAGATGCGAACAAAAGCCTTGACGGCTTTACGCTCCCTCTCAATATCTGCAGTGGTTTCAAATCTCATAGGTTCATCATGCAATTAAAGGCAGTGTGCCCACCTATTACTACTCCAACCCCTATCGCTTGCTTCTTAAAGTTCTTTGCATAAGCAGCGGCATATGAGGTCCTATCCAAACCACACCCCACTTGCATTCCAAATATTTTTTTATGTGTACCTACAGACCACTCTGTATATGCCTGTGTATGTATATGACCCTGACACGTGGAAAACATATCGTTCTTTGCACGAGTCCTTGCTGTGCCACCCTCACCATGTACGTACTGCACATCATCATACACCACCCTGTCCTGCCAATTCCACTTAGTTCCAAGCACATCATTGTATGACTTGATCCACTGCTTAGGTATGGATGAAGAGAAAGCTCTTCTCATTATCATGCGATCATGGTTGCCTATGATCACATCTGCTTTCTTAAATGATTCTTTCCATGGCTTTAGCTTCCTGATGGCTGAACTCAACTCATCTCCTCCACCCATAGCGTTAGGGTCTGTCTCATGATAGCTTGAGTAGTGGTTGTCAATAATGTCTCCAATAAATATTGTGTGGTTGCAGTTGTATATATTATATATGTGTTGACAGAACTCTAGGTAACCATCCTGAATGAAAGGAGCGTGTAAGTCTCCTATCACTAAGACTCTTCTTTCTTTTTTATTTAAGTTCTCAAAGGCTTCTAGTCTTTTGCCTTGCAACCTTGGTCTAATTGATGTCATCTTGTAACGAATCTAATAAAACTTGTAGGCTTTTAATCTGTTCTTTTACCACAGACTTTAAGTCCTCATACTCTCTGTCGATTAAGTGTTCGTAGATTTGATTATTTGTTTCGTGCAGCTCCTTCATCATCATATTTATATGACGTAATCTTTCTCGCTCTACTGCAGATATGCTCATTGAATTGTATCCATGGTCTCCATATACAAGCGACCTTGAGTTTCATTTACTTTTCTTATTCTTTTATAAATTGATTTAGACATTCTCTTAACTGCATCCTTCTCTGCCTTAGTGGAGTCGCTACCAAGATGTGCATATAACGCACAGTCTATTCGTAGTAGCTCATCAAGTTTTTGCTTGTCTGTCCAAGAAGAAAACTCTACAATCTTATCTATGTCTTCAAACTTATAAGTCATCTAAACAAATATAATAAAAAAATAACACAAAAAAAAGGGGGCATTGGCGTATGTCCCCCTCTCTTTTATTTGCTAAAATAAATAGAAAAATATATGAGCATATAAATGTAATAATTATTTTCTATATCTCCAAGATTTTTTTAACAGCTTGGATCCGCACTCAGTGTTTTCTATCTCCGATAAAATAGAATTAAAGATTTTATTTTCTCTATTAATCCTTCGGTTTTCTTTGTCGGTTAAATACAATTTATACTGTATCTCTCCGGCATCCCTTCTGATTATCTCAACCTCTTCCTCTAAGAGTTCATATTCTTTTATAGATATTTTATTATCTTCTACCTTAACGTATGTGTATTTAGGTGTTAGCATAAAAGTAATCCCAATAGAAAACAATACGCATAGTATTAAATACTTTAGCTTTATATTTCTATTTATGAAATTAAATTTAGTGCGTGTCATTATTATTGTGTCTTCTTGGAAGGCGATTTAATTTTACTGATCTCCTCTTGAATAGCTTTCTTACTGTTCTTTGCTTTGCTGTTCCATATGTCCCACCAATCTTTAAACTTGTCCTCTTGTTGCTCACCAAGATCTTCAACTGAAATAATAATCTCAGGTTTTACTTTTCTGATGGCATCTGATTTGCTATCGGCAGGGATCAAAGTGTAATGGGTTACATACCCTGTTGGTTGTTGTTGGCTGTGTGTGATTTTAAATACGTTCATCTGATAAAATTTGATTTAAATTAATATAATCGAGATAGTCATCCACATCTATCTCCTCTATGCTTATGTATATTGGGACATCTCCCTGTTGTTTTAAGTATTCGATCTCAAAGTATAAAGGCTCATCAAGTTTTACTACACCACCTACCTTCTGTGCCCATCCATCTTTCTCAGGTAACAAGGGTGCATTAACATCAACCTGATTGGCTATGTTCAATGAATAGTGAAGCTCATAATCTTTTAGCTGATCAATGAATTGCATATCAACCTCAAAGTTATTCTTTTGCTCCTCTATATATTTCTGTTCTGCATCCATGTTCTTTTAGTTCTTTTAATCTATACTCCTGTAGCTTTGACACCCTACCTTTTGGTGTCTTCACTTCGCTGAATAAAACATCACAATCTTTTGGTATGGCTATGATGTCAGGTATTCCATTCTTGTTAGTCTTTACTAACTTAATAACGTAGTATCCTTCAGCTTCAAGTTGTTTGATTCGTTTAGATTGGATTTGTTGCTCAGTCATTTAATGTAAAGATACAAAATCCTTTTAGAAAAAAATTAAAACTACACTCCGACATAGATTTGATTCTCTAACTCTTGAATCTCTTTCTTAAAATGGTTTAGCTTTGCATATGCATGGTTCAGTGAGTCTGTTAATTCTAACTTTAACTCTATTAAGTTTTTAATCTTTTCTTCTTTCTGTTGTATCACTTCATACATATGTTTTATTTGTTCTTCAGGTGTCATATAAATTGTTTTTTAAAATGGTTAAGTGTATAATCTTTCTTTTTGGTTACAGATTTATATATCTGACTCTCAATACCACCTTTAGCAAAGATCCAATACACATCGTTATGTAACCTGTCTTTAGTGGTCATTCTATCTCTGCTCTGCCAATAAGACGTAGCACTAAAGTCAATGTTGTAATACACAAGTGCTGATGCCTGTCTCAATGACAGCCCCTCCCTACCACTAACAATCTGCAGGGCTATTGACTTGTCAGTAGATTCAAACTCACTAAGCTCAGTGGTAAGCTCATCACCAAACACATCCTTCATTGCCTTGAGTTCTGCTGTAAACTTGTAGAAGATTCCAATCTTCTTGCCCTTGAAATGTTTCTTAATAAACTCAGCCTTACTATAGTCCATCACCATAGAGCTACCTGACTCAAACTTCACTGTGCCTGAGAACATCTGATGTAACTTCATCATTAGCTTTACAGGAGTGTCAGCAAGAATGATTTCCTTCTTTCCCTCGATCACCAAGTCCTTTTGCAATCTCTTAGTCATGTCATAAGTATATGGTTTCATCTCTACCTCCAATACTTTCTCTGTAGTCTTGACCTTAAATCCTGCGTTCTCCTGCGTGAAACGGATAGTGTATGGTGTCATACTATCTATAATTGTTTTAAGCCCCTTAGAATAGTCGTTAATGAACATTCCGTTTATTTTTTTCTGTGTTACATTTACATACTCATGAGCAAACTTGTAAAAGTTTTTGCAATGCTTGAAGGGATTGTTAGGAATACCATACACCTGATGGTACATCTGTGAGTAAGACTCAGGTGTAGGTGTTCCCGACATCAATATAACTTTGCTATTGCATTTTTGTATCATCTCCTTTACTGCCTTTGCTCTTTTGTTTGGCTTGGCAAAAGCACCAAGACTATGTGACTCATCACATATGATTACATCCCACTTGACAGGCGGTAGCTTGTGCATACTCTCATAGTTAATGGTAAACAATGCAAAGTTTGTGGGGCATAACATATCAAAGTCAGATGTGATTGAGCTGATCGCCTTCTTCTTGGTTAAGAACAACACGTTATCAACATTAAGTTGTTCACAAATCCCTAGGCTTGTTAGTGTCTTACCTGTCCTGACTTCCATAGCAAGGTATAAGAAGTTGTGTGCTTCTATTATAGATGTTCCTCTCTGTATAATATCTAATTGATAATCTCTGTATTCTATCATAGCTTTAGTGTTCCTGTTTCTTCTACGTCTTGAATGCGTAAAAATATTATCCACTTACCATGCTTGTCTCTTCCGTCTTTTGGTTCAACGCCATGGTGGTACTTTCCATAATCATTTAACCATCTATAAAATTCAGTACGTGAGATTTTCATATTACCTCTTGATGAATAGTCAGGGTAGTCCTCAATAAACTCCAAGTACAGGTCCTGCTTGTATGTTTTGGTGTTGGGTGTAAGTAAAGTATTGAAAGGATAGCCCTCAAGTAAACCACACCACTCTAAGAAGTCTTTACTTGTATCTCTAATTAGATTTTTTAAGTTAGCATTAACAAGATCACTCTTGACAAAACCTTTCTCTAAGTAGAACTGCAAACAACTTATCATATAGTTATCAAATATACACCACTCATCATCATCCCAATCCCCAAACATTAACTTCTTAAACTCATCAAGAGGGGTGAAGTGCTTGGAGTAGTATTGATGTAGCTCAAGCTCCCACTTACGCCTTGCAAATGAATTACCTGATCCCTTGATGGTATAGTTGGTTGTGATAGCAATCTTAGGAGACTTAGCAAATGGTATCTTAATAGCATCCTTGTTCTTCTTCTCAAGTGTCAACCCCTCAGTTACTACTGAGAATTATCTTTCAAAGTCAAAGTGTTTCTTCACATCATCAAAGCAAAGTATTTGCGTGTCTGCTGATACAAGTTGGTATGCGAAACTCTTTTCAAAAGCAAATGACTTGCCATCAATCACCACCACCTTCTTCATCTTCTGTAATGCATTCATAAACAACCCCTTACCTGTACCACCCTCAGGGTTATCAGAGATAGCTTCATCATTAAGTATTACTGCAGGGCAATAGCTGAGGTTCTTATACCCATGCATTAAATATCCTATCGTTGATTCCATAGACAAGATACGCTTCTCATCCTTGTTGCATATGTTACCGATAAATGTTTTGTAATCACAGTCATTTGATTTACATATGCTAAAGTTCCTATCAATGATATGATCCTTCCATACGTACCCACCCAAGTCTAAATAGTCTAATGGTATTACCTTGTCCTTAGTTATTTTTACTGCACAATTTCTGTAGTACAAATACGAGGTGTGCTTGGTGTCCTCAATAAAATACACATCAATAGATGAGAGCAATGTTAAGAACTCATCCTTGAAGAACCGAGTGTTGTCAGCAAAATAATTGTATATACTTATATCATCTAACTCAATAAGGTGTTCAAGTATAAAATCTTTTATCTCCTTCTCTGAGGTGTGGTCTATTAGATTGTTAACCACTCTAACAAATACATAGTTCTTACTACCCTCAGGACAATACTTATAAAAGCCATTGTCCTCCAAGAAAAGTTTGAATAGTATATGAACTATCTTGATTGTGCCCTTGTCATTCTTCGTCCAAAAGGTCATCTTATCATTATCCTCCTCAGCCCTGTTCAATACTGCCTCAATAACATTATCCTCTATGTCCTTGTCCTTCAGCTCATCCCTTACTTCTTTCTTTGACATACCACGCTTGAGCTTTACCTTGATCGTGTTCACTCTCTCCTCATCCTCATAATACTTTGTGCCAAAGTTCTGAGTGTTTGAGTATGCTGAGTCAATCGTTCTGATTATCTCACGTTGATTAAAGTCTTTAGTTGCATACTGATTAAGTACGTACTTAGCTAACTCTCTGTTGATTCCAAAGTCATTAAACGCTGAAGCTAGTACAAAACAATTTTGATTACGTTGCCCCTCTTCCATTGGGAACTTCTTTACCCACCACTTAACAAGTATATCTACTATCTTATTCTCATCTGTTATGGGTATAGTAGCTACATCTCTGTGTTTATTCACTTCCTTGTACTCCGGCTCCTCGATCTTATCCCATACACTTGAGTTGTCATTGATGTGTATCAGTGGATCATAACTCTCATAGCATACCCTTGATACATTCTTACAGGTCTCATCAAAGTATTCTGAATTGAAATATGTTTTAAGTGAATTGAAATAGTTAGTGTGATTGGTTTCATCTATGGGTATTTTTACTAGTACCTTTAGTCCATTACCTGATGGTGATAAGAATACTGAATAGACAAATGTATTCTCACTATACTTTTGTTTTGCCTCAAGTAAATCTTTCTTCTTCTCAAAGCCATCAAAGTCTAGGCATATCAAACCACTATGCTGAATTAGTGAAGCATCATTTCTTTTAGTGAACTTTCCTGAGAAACATATCGCAGGTAACTTCTTCTTTAATTCTTGACGTTCAGATTTATTATTCTCATTACGTATGTTCTTCACTAGTTCTTTGCTAGTGCCGTTTTTTATTCTATCCAATATATCTGCTACATCCCTGTAAAATGGGGTGCTTGTGTCCTTTATGGACTTGAATATTGTTATTAAGTGTGTCATGTTGATGTCGTTTTTATGTTGATTTTATATATGTAACTCATTGATAATCAGAGGGGGTGTTGATAATGTTAATTTTTCTTTCTCATATAAGGGGATTAAAAATAAAAAAAATAAGAACACTATAGAGAGTAGTGTAAAGAAAAAATCAACACCTCAACATCGGTAAAAAAGGGAGGAACCACCCTCCCTTATAACCATGCAAGGATAATTATTAGAAGGGCAGATCATCTGTTTTCTTTACTGCCTTCTCTTTCTTTTCACTTGGCTCCCAAGTGTCTAGTTCTACGTAGAAATTACCACTACGTGCTTTATTAATGTTGAGGTTGATCCAACCATTCTTCATGTTCTTTTTAATGAATGGTCCTGCATCTTCAACCTTAATACTAACCTGACCTACTACAAAGTCAGGTGCGTTTTCTCTTCTCTTAAATGAGAATCCATCTGCAAAAATTTTATCTTCTGCCATAATATAAATTTAATTTGTCCCAAGATTATTTAGTTCACAAGGCATCAGGATGGTTGAGACATCCACCTAATACTCCTGTATATTTTAAAGTGTTTGATTGATATAGTAATTGTCTAGGTCATCTGTTGGATTGTCTCCAAAGAACTTATTGTAAACCTCAATAGCCCTTTCAACTTTCTCCTCACCACCCATTACAAAATCTTCTGATGGTTTATACATTCCAAGTTGATGTGTTATCTTATCCACTACTAAAAATATTAGTGGCTTACCAAATAGTTGTTGGTATATATAACACTGACTATCATAGTTGTACTTACGTGCCGACCATCTAAAGTCTTGTATGTTTGAGGTAGTCTTTAGATCAATCACATTAGTTGGCGTGATGATGTCTGCCTTACCTTTCCATAGCATACCTTTGATAGTATCAACAGCAGGTTGTTCATAACTACTACCCTCTTGTGTTATCATATCAAAGAAGTCAATGTTACCTCTGATTGTTTTCACAATTTGTAATATGTTCTCACACTCCTTAGATAGTAAAGCCACTTGTACATTATTGTCTGCAATAAATTCTTTGTATGCTTTTGAGTTACGTGATGATACGTCAGCACATAAAGTCTGCATTGCTTTGTCGGGCTCAAGCAATAACTGATGAAAGTATCTACCCTCAGCAAAGTTTTTGTTATCCTCTTGAGGCACTCTAAACATTTTAGGATTCTTTAGTAGTGTTCCTATGTCTGAGTTGCTAAGGTATTGCCTACCTATATCTCCATAATAGTTAGCATCATCTTTAAGTATTTCAATGATGTCCTTTGTTGCTATCTCACTCATTCTCTTCAGGTTTTAATGGTTCGTAAATAGTATGTCCAAGCAATTCTCCTTGATTAAAATGTGCAATGTACTCTAGTTGATTACTAGGATTGTAATAATACACATCTCCTGTTATTGATTGAAGAGTATCTACTATTAATTTTAACTCTATAAAATATTCTATACTTCCATTATCAAAGTAAGTTGTATCATTCACACTTAATGTATCTCCCATCTTAACATTTATATCTTCTCCGTTATCAGAGTAAAATATAATATTTTGTTCATCATTAATATACCCTTTTGGTTTTTCATATTCCTGTGCATACATCATTGATGACACTGAGAATGTTATTATTAAAATTAGATTTTTCATTTGATTAGTTTTTTAATTTCAGTTTTTACTTTAGGCGTTACATTATATTTTCTTTGTAACTGATCCACAATTTTTGTCAATCCCATTTCTTTATTTGCTCCTACATATTTCAATACCTTCTCCCAATTATCATCATTGATATTTAGTTCAATGGTTTTCTTTTGTGTAGGCAAAGGTGTTACTTCGGGCAGATCTTCTCCCGTCCATAAGCTTAACCCAAGACCATGCATAGCTATTGCTTTTGCAGTTGACCTTTGTATTGTTTTATTTACATCCATTGATGTAATGTTATCGACTTGGATTGATTTGTTTCTGTAGTCCATTACAGGTAGGTAGTCTATATGTTCTATGTCATCCACTACTATTCCTACTTTTACATAAGCATAGTTGCCATCCGTAAAATAGTTTAGCCCTGTGTGATCATGTTCATATACTTTCCTTTGTGCTTTAGGATATTTTGTTTTGAGCATAGCCCATGCATTAGCCCATGATAAGTAGTCAAGTTGTCCCTTGCGCTCTATCTTATCTCTTACTGCAATACTACTTAGCGTTGCGAATACTGATTTTGTTGTTGCCATTTGATTTGATTTAATTTATTAATAATTTATTTAATTTATTTGATGCTCTTCTGTAAGATTCAATTAGACTTAACCTTGCTTTTTTGAGTGTCTTGATATGCTTATCATTCTTTCTTGTGTTTACTTCGTTACGCATTTTATTTTCTACTACTCTAAGTTTTCTTTTGTAGTTAATCAATGCTAACTTATGTACACCTATTACCCATCCGTACTCATAAAAGGTTTGGTATTGTTCTTCACTTATCTCTTGATAGAAAACACCTATCGTGGTATTGAATATGTGAAATGTATTATCTTCTTTAGTTATTTTTATTCCTTGTCTTAACCTTGCTTCATATCCTACACCATCAATATTTATACTGACTTCATCTGTGTTTGCTTGATTAAATATGTCAGTTAGTTTGTACATTTTCTTATATCTTCAACCAAGTCTTTCATATCTAAGTCATTCTCTAGGTGTCTGTTGATCTTTTTAACACCATAGATTACATTTGAATGGTCTATCTTATACCCATTATCATCCATAAACTTTTGTATGTATGTAATTTTAATTGGGCTTTCTCTATTTGCACATAGCCAATACAATAAATGCCTAGCATCTGCACACTCCGATCTTTTGTCCTTAGTGAATAGTAAGTCGGTGTCTATTTCGTATGCCTTGCATACACTCTTCACGTACTTATTGAATATTTTCTTTTTCATTTGATTTAATTTTTAGTTGTTCATTTTTTATCTCCTCATCATACTTACCCTCATTTGTTTCTTGTTCTCTTATCTCTATAAATTTTTCTTTTACTTTGCTCATCTTAATTTAATTTAGTTTTAATTATTTCTTTTACTTGATTGTTCCAAAAGTATTCTTCTGCATTTGCAAGTGTCGTTGTTAAGAACACCACTCCATTACACTTAACATAATACTCATCAGTGTTTAGGTATTGTATATAAAGGTCATCAAAGTATTTAATTATAAACTTACAATCTTTATGTAGCAAACTTTTATCAATGCCCTTGCTATCTAATGATATTGCCCTTGCCATTTTTCTAAAGTCTTTCAATTCAATCTCATCTTTTTTATCAGCCAACCTTTGTAGCTTACGTATGTACTCTATATTAGGTCTAAGTCTTAACTTCTCTGCTATTATTTCTGTGAATAAAAAGTTCATTACTTTATTATTGTTTGTATAAATATAGTTATTTGTTTTCATAATTCAAAATTAAATCTTCTGTACCACTTACCATCAATTAGTTTCTTATCTGATTCTTTCCAATCGTTTCTGTATTGTGTAGGTAGATGCCCTGCTTCAATAACTATTGGTAGCTTAAGATGAAGTGCTTCATCTATTTCAAGTGCACTCTCTAGGTGTGATTCTGTTTCATCATCATGCAGTGCATAAAGATCAATGATACCCAATAGCTTATCAGCTATCTCTGTTACATCAATGAAAACAAAATTATCTTTCTTTGTTATTATTAATCTGTTCATATCTATTTATTTTTAGTTAAAAATTTAAACGCTTCTTCTATACTTTTAAATAATGGTGTATCAGGATTCTCATCATATAATTCTTCTGAAATCTCATCCCACATTGACCACAGTATAGTCCTTTCATTATCCTCAATAGTCCAATAGTTATCTCCCTCATTGAACGGGTATTTATTTTCTGTTTTCATATCTATTTATTTTAATTGTTATAATCTTCCTTTGTCATTATGTAAGTATTAAACCATTTAATGATTGATTCAGCACCCCAACAATGCATTGATGAGTTCCCATCCTCTGAACATACCCATCCATCATTTAAGTTTACCCAATAGTCCAAGCCTCTATCCTCATCATTACATTCGCTAAACAATTCTCTTACGGCTTCGTGTTCTGATAATTGTTTTAATGTTTTTACTTTTTTCATATCTATTTATTTTAGTTGTTATTTACACAATGCTTACACTAATATAACGAATTAATTACACATAAGTTACACATTGATTTGTTAAAAAATGTTAAAATTTATTTAACTTCCTGTTAGTCAGCACTTTAACTATAAGATTTTTTCTTTCTGTTATTTCAAAGATCATCTTCATGTATGCCCTTTCGTGTGCTTCATATTTACTATCGGCAATACCTCTCCACACTTCTTTGTTGTTCTGTTTGTTTACTACTTTATAATGTTTCATTTATTTTAGTTTATATATTCTTATTTTGTATCTCAATATATTCAATCTGAATATTGTTTTATATCTGCTCATGTTATTAACTTCCTGTTTTATTTCTAAATATTCCTTTAGCTTCTGCCTGTTCGTCAATCATCTCAAAGATTGTTTCCGTCATCCACTCACTTTGCATTGCACTATCCAAAACATTTAACGCTTCTTCCGGTGAACAATAGAAGGTTTGTGTAACATCATCAACGTGCCATAAGTTTTCGGTATAGTAACCTCTTAACTCTAACTCTTTCCTCAAGTCCTCGCTTGATACCTCTTTTAAATCTATTTCTTTTTTCATATCTATTTGTTTTTATGTTATTTCGTTTTCGCAATGCCTTGCACATTCTTTACTGCAAAACTTATCATCTTCTTCAATCTCTTCTCCACAATAGCAGAAGCTTTCTTCTTCATAATCCTCCAAGAAACTTTCTATCTCACTTCTCAATTCAGAAAATTCTTCTCTGCATTTTTGTGATTTTAAAAGTGATGCGAGTAACTCACTATTAATATCTCTTGGTGCATATCCGTATTCATCTGCTATCTCCATGCTCTCCTGTAGGCTTCTATCATTCAGTTTTAGATATTCAATAGCATTTGAATAATATATTACCTCTTGTTCAAATGCTCCCTTATCTTCTAGTTGTTCATATAGCTCATCATAGTTTTCAATATCTTCTGCATAAACATATTCATTAATACTAAAGTCTAATTGCTCACTTAACTCTTCAAAAAATTTTTCTTTCTTATTCATATCTATTTATTTTTAAAGTTCATATTGGTTTAATATCTTATTAATCTTTTTTGTATGCAAACTTTTAAGGTAAGTTGCTTTAATCATTCTTTGCAACGTATATTTGAATGAGTTTGCATTTCCTAATCTTATTGTGGTTTCTTTGTCTTTTTCTCCTACGTCTACATATTCATATGGATCGTATTCTGCTTTTGAATTTAGTATTGCTATGAATTTTTCTATCTCATTGTACAATTCATCTTCTGCTTTTTGCAGTATTCTTTCATTTAATTTATCTGTTGTCATATCTATTTATTTATTTGGTTTAACATCATATACTTCTCCGCTCAATCCATAGTCACAAGTCCAATCAATATCTTGTAGTTCAAGTTTAATCCTTACACATTCTCCGTATAAGTTTTTGTTGTCATCCCAAGAGTCTACTATATCTTTGACCTCTTGTGGAAAGTTATCATATTCTTCTTTCTTATTCATATCTATTTATTTATTTGGTTTATAATTGTATTTATTTTATTTAATGTTTCATATTGGTTTACCTGTACACTACTTGCTATCTCAATGAAGTAACAATCATCTTGGCTTACTAAGTCCATGTATGTCATCTTTGTTTCCTCTTGATTCATTTGTATTGATGTTGATATATCAAATAGTTCTTTCAATAATTCTTTCTTTGTCATGTCTATTTATTTTTAGTTTTTTAATAATTCATAAATACTGAATAGACAAACACAGTTGTTTTGATGGGTCATCATCTATAAAATAATAACCTTCTTTTACACACCATTTTTTAGCTTGTTTCCAACTATCTGCAATGTATAACCTTTCTGTTTGATTATTTTCTATTGTGTAAACTGTCCATTCAAACCCCCTTAAAACTTGTTCGCTATCAAAATAATGTTTGTTATCTAAATATATTGATGCGGGTGCATTTGTGCGTAACACTATAAAAGCAATTTTTCTTCTTTTTTCTATAAGTATATTGCTTTTTGAATTAACCCACAATAATGTTTCTTTATATTTATTTGCGCTTATTTCATCTCTATAAGTTCTTATAATTTGGTTTTTATCCAAATCTCTAACTTCATACATATATTTATTATTCTCTTTCATTTTATTTTATTTTAGTCTATTAATGTTAGTGTTCCGTTTACTTCTTCATATTGCATATCTTCTTCGCATTCCCATTCAGTATAGTAAACATAGTCAACATGATACCCAATCGTTAATAAATCTTTGTCAGTATCTTTGTTTTTCTTTGCTCTGTTTACTGCTGATTGTAATTCTTTTAAGTCATCATCATTGTGTATTGTATCTAACTCATCTAAATCACACCCAAGATTATTGATTGCTTCAAGTATATGCTCTCTATCTTTTCTACATTCTTTCAATGTCAATTCTAATGTTGAGGTATAGAATGCTCCATCTCCCCAAATCCACCCATCATTCATTCCTTTTTCTGTTACGCTACATTTTCTCGCCCATAATATTTTTTCTGTTGTCATCTTATTTTGTTTTAGTTAATATTTTTTTATTATAATCTAATTCTTTTATTGCATCAATATATATATCTCCTTTATCATCATCATCATCAAACCATTCATTGAGAGTACAAATCACATCTTCAATTAATAAATCACATGATTTTATTCTTTGTATTAAAAGTTCATTTTCTTTTTTTAACTGCTTTACTTGTTCTGCTAATTCTTTCATTTTATTTTATTTTAGTTAGTTAAATTATGGGGGTTTTTACACCCCCAAGTTTAGATTATATTGTTGGTATGTCAGCGTTAACCCCGTGCACTAATGCAAAGTAGATTCCTACAAAGGCTAATGTTGATGTTGCCAATCCTACGAAGATAATTTTTACCCTGTCTTCAATGGTTAATTTTTGAAACGATTTCATGTCCTAATAATTTATCGTGTTTCATTTTGCCTACTCTTACCAAGGATTTTCAGCTACCTCCTATTATTATAACGTGTGTATTACACTTTTGTTACACTTATTTTATTTATTTTTTATATTTAGAATCATTCTATTTGTTTTAAAAAATCCATACTGCGTTATATTCTTTTACAAAGAATCTCATTAATTGTCTTAGTGTAAATTCTTTTTTCCATTGGGTTGTCTGCTCTACCCATACACCATCACGTCTTTCGTGTGCGTTACCATCTTCTATCCATTGTAGGAATAGCTCTTTTGTTTCCTTGTTCATCTTATTTGTTTTTAGTTATTAGTTTTTCTGCGTTCTTAAAATCTCTTACTATCTCTATTGGTACTCTGTATTTTTCATTTGTAGTTTCATCAATCCATATTTCATAATCAACATCTTCATCAAAATCAAACCATTTAAAAGTTCTTTGCGCAAGTAACCTTTCTAATTTATCTTCTAGTTTATTTTTCATCTTATTTGTTTTTAGTTATTAGTTCTTTTAATCTTTACATTCCTCACAACAATATCCATTGTTGTATTCTCCAATATAATATTTACGGCACGTTTCATTTTCACAAGTATATTCAATGGTGCTTTCTTCTTCTTTTTCTTTTTTCATCTTTTTTGTTTTTAGTTATTTAAATAATGGTATTGGTTGCTTTTGTAATACTTCGTTTAATTCTTTTATTGTTTTAATGTTTGGGTATTTTTTTAAAACTTCCTTAATGTCCATTGTTATTTCTACGTGCGTGTCTTTGTCATATCCGACAATCACATCAAAACTCATTTTTCGTTCTTTCATCTTTTTTGTTTTTGATCT
>Ga0098037_1000193_pt1 | contig 36292 bp, 56 predicted proteins | sample 5_EtaG_FD_75050 | JGI IMG/M metagenome (GOLD analysis project Ga0098037, IMG submission 75050) | Marine viral communities from the Subarctic Pacific Ocean - 5_ETSP_OMZ_AT15132 metaG | ecosystem: Environmental > Aquatic > Marine > Oceanic | place: Pacific Ocean | collected 2015-01-08 | reverse complement strand
CAATTCCAAGTAACGACTTCTGCCATACGTCTGCGTTATCCATTCTTTGAGCTCTTCTTCAGCTTCTGCAGCCTGTCTAAGTTTCGCCCAACGATCCAACGCTGTAGCATTGGCGCTTTTGCTTGATACACCTTTTTTCTGTAAAGTTTTCTTAGCTTGATCAGTTGCGTCAAAGAATTGTCCTATCTGTTTACTAAGACCAGCTACAGTTTTTCCTGCGGCAAGCCCTGTTTTTATTCCTGCAAGGATTGTGATAGGGTCCATTTTACCTACCGTCAGAAAGTGTAGGACGTCTTGCTAAATATTCTAATGTGTTTTCTAAGGTCTTAACCCTAGATTGTAGCTTAACGATAGCCATCATATGGGAAGCCATGCCACCCATATCCTCGTTGATCATATCAATATCTTCCCAAATCTCGTTGTCACCATCTTCAATTTCTTCGTAAACTTCTGACAGTATATCAATAATTTCTTGGAGGTTATCAGTATTACGTTGCACATCTCTAATTAGATTAGTTTTATCTGTAGCGTTATTTTCTACAGTCAAAATATTTACTGTTTCTTCAAGGTTAGATATTGTACTAGCTTGCTGTGCAGTCCACCAAATAAAACCACCGATCTGGGCTATAACAACCCCGACTACAGCAATACTTACTTTTGGCAGTTTATCCGACATAATTACCCCATAATAGTCATTCTAATAAGCAATAATAAACTAGCGCCAGTTATTGCAATCATTATAGTTTCCATACGCTTCATTCTATTATACAAATCTTTAAACTGAATTTTCATTTCCGTCTTGATTTCTATAATTTGCTTTTCCAACGCATCAATCCTATCATGTGCAGATTGCACTGTTTTTTTATTCATTGCTTTTAATACCCATTAGCCACTAATTTACTAAAATCACCTGACATCAATTTTTTCTTAATGTATGCGTTGAGTTCTTCGCTACCTATTTTTGCACCACATTCTTTCATCCACATTTCAATAACAACAAACGGAATTGACCCTGCTAGTCTCATATCTGATTTGCGGTTATGCCCATCTATGTTGCGCTCTTTATTAAAATCTAAAATGCGTTGAACATCCTGACTGCGGTTAATTACAATTTTACCGTCTTCATCAAGATATTTTGTTTGTACACTCATTTAAAATTCTCCTTAAAAATGGGGCATTTCTGCCCCACCTAATTTTATGAAGCGTTAATATCTGCAACGATACCGTGTGCTTTTTCTGAAGTAACTTGTAAGCCATATTCGCAGGAAATTAATCTCCGCTCACTCAGACCCGTCTTAGCGAGAGCTTCTTGCTTAGCAGTCTGTAGGTACGCAACCTCTGCATATGATGGATCAAGTACGAGAACATCAGGTGTATAAGCTACACTTGATACTGTTCTAGAACGCATATGTCGGTTAGGTACAATTTGCACTTCACCAAAATCGCTTACGTAAACATCAATAGCTGCGTTTAACTTGCTATCTTCTGCCTCTTTAAAACGCGTTGCGTTACCAGTAAAGGTAGATATTTTTTGCTTTTGCGCTGAACCACACATAACAATTTTAGGTGTAGCCCCTGCATTCCAACAATCAGCAATCACGCCTTTTAAAAGTGCTTCAGTGATAGCGCGTAAAGTCCCATCAGTAGCCGCAGCATTTACAAAGCCTGAACTACCAGAACCTGAAGTTGTACCATTTGCACCTGCACCTGAGCCCCTAGAAACGTTAGTTGTCAGATACGCAGGCAATCCTGCAGTTTGTCTTGCTGTACCAGATGCACCTGCATTTGCAGCCACGTTATCAAGCATCATTGCTTCCATATCGCGCTTTAGCTCAGAAAGCTTATATGCAACTTGTTTTGCAACTGTTTGTGCGTTTGCAACACCATTAACAGCTTGGTTTGTTGAAGAAACTTCTACAACTTTAGCTGAAATTTGTGTATACCCACCTTTACGAACAGCATTAGTTGGTGCTGTGTTAGATAAACCAACGTCACCCTCTATCTGTCTGTTTGCGCCAGTTGCGGCAAGATCAACTTCACTCCACTCAAAATAAGTGTTGTCAACGTTGCGTGATCCAATAGTAGACATCAGTAATGTCTCTGTTGGCGTGATAGAGGCCATCGCTTCAGATAGGTCCTCTCTTATGGTTGTAACATCATAAGTTTCGTTTGTATTGGCTGTAACGGCCATGATTAAAGTCTCCTAAGACAAGAGTTAAAGATTACCAATAAACTTAGCAACATCATCAATGCTGCCAGTTTTTTGCATGTTTGCCCTACTTGTTTTTGCTCTTGACGCTTTACTTGCATTATTAGATTTACGCGCAGATGGAGTTACAACGGTGGTTCTGGCATCTTTTGCTTTTTTAGTCGCATTAGATTTGTTTGCCATTAATTCACGATATTTAAGAGCATCCGTTAAAATCATAACTTCATCGGCTGTTTTAACAGTACTCATTTGCTCTTGTGTGAGCTTGTAATGTTTTTGAGCTTTTGTCGTCATGTCTTGAATGAATAAACTTCGCTTTTGTGGATCAGCAAACTCAGGCATCCAATCTTGTAATCTCATAGCTTGCTGAGACAAAAATTGCTTTTCTTCGTTTTGCTTTTGTACGGCTTCACGTTCTGCCATTGCCCTTACGTTATTTTCCCATTTATTGCGTGCATCTAATGCCTGACGATATTCTTCAGCCGCAATAGTCCATCCTACTGGGTCACTTGTTTTAAGTTCCTCAGATGGTAATTGTGGAATTTGCGGAATTTCACCAGATTGCATTTGTTGCGCCAGTTGCATTAAAGCTTGGCGTTCTTGGGCTACTTGTTGTTGCTGTTGAGCAAATTCTTGCTTTGCACTTTCAAGTTCTTTTTTGGTAGACGCGTTGTCTGCCATTCCCTTTTGGATATAATCTTGTCCGGCGGCGCTTTGCTTTAGCTCTCCTAAGGTTTTCTTTTTGATTTCTCCGTTAGATTTATATTCAATCTCCAGATCGTCAGTAAGGTCTAGGGGAACGGCTACGTCATCTTCTAACTCATCCTCAGCATCAGTTATTTCTTCGTCAGTGTCTAATGCATCACTGTCATCCTCTAATACGTCTGCATCTTCTACTGTTTCTGTCTGAGTATCTTCAGTTGCTTCAACAGTTTCTTCTGCTTCTGGTTCAGGATTAGTTGGCGGCTCAAAAATTAAATTGTCTACAATGTTATTTATTGAACCATCTTCTGGCTTAGTCGTTTCCACGGTGCTTTGCCTTTCTTTCTTCTAAGGCTAAACTATCAACATTTGTTTGCAGCCTAGCTTTGATTAAATTTAAAGCGCGTATGATACTATGCGCTTCCTCTCGTGCTTCAATATCTGAAGCCTCACTACTTGCGAAAACAGTTTTTTGCTCTTCTCGCAAATCCTCAAAGGTTTCTATAAAAAACTCGTTGGTCAGTAAAAAGTTAGACCTCTTAGCCTTCTGCTCTATATCCACCATTCATTCCCATCATTTCAGCATTATGCTCTCTAACGGCATTTTGCTCTGATTTAATTTCTTCTACATCTACCGCAGTTCCGTACTTACCTAATATTTCAGCTACTTTAACTGCAAGCTGTTGCACCATTTTGTCACGCTCTAGATCGTCTTTCATACCGAGTTCGTGCATTTTATACTGATTATTCATAGCCGCTTTTTGCATATCTATTTGGGATTTCATAGCCTCAGCTTGCATAAACATTTGGTTCGGGTCTGCTTGCTGCGGTTGCATTTGTGCCATTTGTGCTTGTTGCTGCATCTGCATTTGTAACATTGCTTGCTCTATTTCAACTGTCATTGGAGCAACATAGCGATCACTGTTTCTTATTCCAGCCATTGCCATTATATCAGCAATGGTATTTCTAATTTGGGTCAACGATACTAACCCATTTTGATTGCCATATTGCTGATAAATGGTTTGTTGTATTTGTAGCATTTGCTGAAGAACAGCCATTTTATCGTTTTCTCTACCAGTACCAATGCCAACATTTACCGACATATCCATGTCAGCGTCCCAATCTTTTGCATCAATCGGAACAAAGTCACCATTTAATCGCATCATTTCTTGCTTGTTAGTATTTTTTATCATGCATTTAAGCATTAACTTAAACATTTGCTTCATGCCGCCTTCAGCAAAATTTCTAGCAATAACCTCTGCTTGGCCTGTTTGACCTTCTTGTGATGCAGCAATAGCCGTTGCTGTAGTACTTTTTAAAACATCTGGGTCTAACCCTTGTGCCATTTTTGAAACGCCAGTTTTATTATCTACTAGCTGATCAAAATACTGCAATGCAGGTAAGGTAGAGCCTGCCGTAAACGGAACAATCATTTCACGAATTGCATTAGGGTTTGTAACTCTTACAATTCTGCCAATTTCGTTATTAAGTAAATCGTCTATTGCCGCTTGGCCTTCTACAACTTGTAAGCCGGGATTGTTTGTAAGTGCAACATTATCTAGCACTCCACGCAACATTGCAGTGGCGGCATCTTGGTCATGTAGAACTAAATCAACTAAAGATGTGCCAAAGAACGCGTGACTTTCGGGGTCACACTCAAAAATGGCATATGGTGCATAATCAGCCTCTGTATAATCAAGTAATTTATATAAACCACCTGCACAGGTAAATTGATATAATCTTGGCATACCAGTGCCTTCTATATCAAGCTCCATATAAGCAACCGTAACCGTTATTTTTTTTGAAGATACTGATATGTTTTCATTATCGTCGTGGTCTACCGAATAGCCTCTTCGCTCAAATTCAGTTTCATCATCTAAACTACTATAGTCATCGCCTTCTAAACCACGCAAGTCTTCTAAATCAAAACCCATTGCCAATAAATCAGAAATACGCTTTTCACTTGTATGCCCACAAACGTAATAATCGTCTATGCTTCTAGCATTACGATCAATAAAAAAATCTTCGGGAGGCAAACTTTCAATACACAAATCACCCATAGATTGCATTCTTGATATTTTTACATCGTGTATTGTTTCAGCGACACCCATTCCTTCTTCTACTATTTCAGTTGTGGTTTCTTCGTGTTCTATCACCTCAACATCATCATCCTCAACAACCAGAGCAAACTCTTCGTCATTTAAACCAGTATATGTATGTATTTCTGGGCGCATTTGTTCATTGTAATAAACGTATGCAATACCAGTTTTTTTAACCATAGCATCTTGAAATACATCATTTAAAATACGATAGCCGTTGTGCTGATGAAATTTATACGAAATATAAGATGTTGCCTGTTCTGCAGCTTTTACATCTTCTGGGCCTCTAGGCACAAACTCAACTGGTTTTTCGTTATTTAAAAATATGCGCTGTATTGATGGTTTTAGCCCTCGCACAACCTCACGACATTTAGTGGCAACGACACCACTTCTACCCTGCTCATGACCAATATCAACTTCCGCATCAAAGTATCTTTGTGCTTTAATACGTTGCGGCTCTATTTCATCATCTATAAAATCTACTGCATCTTGTATTGCTTTAGAAACTATACCTTCAATCTGCGCTTCGTCTAATTTGTTTAATTTCATCAGTACGCTCCAAAACTTTCAAGTAAACCCATACCTTTGCGCTCTTCGCCACGCATACCGCTTATTATTTCATCTGCGCCACCAGTTGCAAATGTAGCACCTCCCAATGTGGCACCTCTTGCAACTCTGTATCTGTTATTTGCAAACCAATCGACTAATTTTTGCGCGCCACTTTCATCAATAATAGCGTTTCTTACGAGATCTGGGTCTTCGGAAACAAGTATTTGAGCTATTCTAAGGTTTTCTTCGTCTGTCAAATCACGAGAAAATTTATTTGCAAATTTGCTGACTGCTCTAAAATAACTATCAGGATTACCTGCAAAAATACCGAGCATATCACCTGTTGTTATTTTAGAATTTTGAGCTTGCTTAGAAAGCAAGGTTTCGGCTGTTATGGTATTATTTAATATTTTACCTGCAACATCTTCGCTCTCATCTGCAAGTTGTAGCTGTTTTAATACTTTATTATATTCGTCATCATCGGGTAATAACTGTCGCAATAACATACCTTCTTGTTTGGTGTCGTCGGCCAATGTCCTTATAAGATTTTTTTGCCTACCTTTTGTAAGACCTGTTTGTATTGCACCTAAAAAACCCATTTTAAAAGCATCAAGAGCTTCAGCACTATCAAACTTTCTGTCTAAATCCATCATCGTTCGGTAAATGTCACCTTTTGAAAGTGCATCTTCACCTGCTTTATACGCTTGCGCGTTTGTAATTTTTGCTTGTGCCATTTTTCTGGCATCAGCCAATTTTGGAAATGCAGTATCTAATTTAGATTTTAAACGTTTTGATAAATCTTTTGTTGCACCTGCAACAGTCCCTTTTTTATCGGTTGCTAATTTTACGCCTCTGTCTCTTATAACCTTATAGACTTCTTCGGCTTCTTGTACTGTTGGGCGTCTTATAAATTTAATGCCATCATCGCCAATACTGTACAAAGGTTTGCGCATTTTAAGACTTTGAAGTTCATTAAGTGCTGAGCCAAATTGCGGATTACGCTCTAATATTTTAGATAAATCGTCAAATGTTGCTTGATCAAGCATTTTGTTTTTAAATGGTTTGTACTGTTTGCTAATTTCTTTTTGTAATTCATCTTCGTCAGCTATGTAATTGGCAACAGCAGGAAATGCAGGGTCTTTACTATCTAATGCTTGACCAAGCTCATCTGCCGCTTTGCTACGTTGCAACTGAGGTCTTGTTTTTGCAAAATCTTGTATAACATTTGTTGAAGGACCTGTTTGCATTGCTTTTATCGCGGCGGCCAAAGTTCTGTTTTCTGCCAATATCCTACCATCTATTAAATCTTGCACAACTTCGTCTGGTGATTTTCCAGTTTGTTGTACCAATCTTTGTATTTCATTTTCAACAACACTTGGACCTCTACGACCAACAATTCTTCGGCTTGCGTCTGCAAGATTTTTCATTGCTGTAAAACCTAAATCAGCGACTTTACCACCTACAACTCCACCGACACCACCAGTTACAGCACCTTTACCTGCGCTATCCATGCGCTCGCCAAATCCACCTTCACCAGAACCAAAACCGTATGCCGCACCTTCTGCTGCACCAATGCCTAATACTCTTGCCCATGTTGGTAATGTTGCGGCTGTGGAACTACCGCCAGTAAATGGTGACAGTAATAAAGAAATAGCTGTTGGTGCCATAGCACCGCCTGCTTCATAACCTAAAGAACTCATTGGGTAAGCCTCTCTATATCTAGAAAGCTTATCTCGTACTTCTTCTAATACTTCTTCGTAAGGCCTACCTGATGCTAAAGAAACTGCACGTGCTTCTAATTCGTCTGCAAAACCAAGTGTCAAACCTTGACCCATGCTTCTTAATCGCTCTTTTGGAGCGTTGCCAAACCCTGCGGCCGTCATTGCTTCGTTTGCACCCATAATTATTTAACCTCGTTACATTTGCTCAATATATTTTACGCGCTGATTTTTCGTCATGTTGTTGATCCAATGGTTTCGCCAATCTTCATCTGTAGCAAATTGAGCAGCAAACTCTGCCCATTCTGCATTATCTGGAAATTTATCTGGCGATGGTTTTGGTGGTATACTGTCACGTTTTATATTTTGATTAATTTCAGGAATTTCTCCAGTGTAACCTTTATCAATAATTATTTGGTCAATTGGTAAACCTTGCTGTTCTGCAAGTGCTGTATATTGATCTGTTACCGTTTTAAATTGTGCTTCAGCTTTTCTGTATAAGCGAACTGATCGGTCTACAAAATCTGCCCTTTGCTCTTCTGTTAATGTAGTACCCATAACCAATTTATTGTATATTGCTCTAGTTCTTTGCGTTACATTACCAGTATCTCTAGCTGTTGCATATTCGCCTTCACGAACTGTTGAGCCGGGATCAAGCAACTTCATAAAGTTAAAAATCAAAGCCATATCACCCGCACCAGTAGGAGCTTCTGATGAAGCCATAATTCTTGCAAATGCCGCTGATTGTTTTGCAAATTCTTTTGTTTCTGGTGTGCCAATATATTCTTTACGCAATGCATTTGTTGCAGCAAAAATATCTTTTTTACTTAATACACCTTCTTTTTTGTCTTTAAGGTACTGCATATAAACTGTTTGACCATCTGCACCATTTCTAATTGCCGCTGCGTATGGTGCGCCACCTTCTAAATTATCAAGCATGGCAGCTGTTTGGTTGCTTTGTCTTTGTTTTTGGGTTTTTGCTCCTTGGCTTCTTATAACTTCGCCCATTCGTGCTTCGGGTAAAATTAAAGGGTCAAGTGCTTGCGCAAAATTTTGAAACGTAGACAATCCACTTTGATTGCCCATTTTAGTAAGCATATTTAATAAACCGCCTTGCTCATCACCTCTTGATGAGGCTCTTGTATTTGGCATTTGTTCTGGCTGAGAAGGTTGTCTACCAAGCATTTTAAATAAATAATTTTGGGTTTCGGCAAACGGTGGCACACCATTAAATTTATCAACATTTCCCGGCCCTGCGTTGTATGCTGCAAGAGCCAATTCCATGTTGCCATCGTACTTATTTAGCATTTTTTTAAGGTATCTAGCACCGCCTTCAATATTTTGTGTAATATCGTTAATATTTGTTACACCCATTTCTCTGGCTGTATCAGGCATAAGTTGTGTTAATCCAGTTGCACCTTTTGGCGATACTGCATTTGGATTAAAACCGCTTTCTGTATTTATCAAGCGTAAAAAAATTTCTGGCGGCAAATTATAACTTGCGGCTGTACGTCTTGCTATATCTTCTAAATCGTATCGGTTCATTATACCTACCTCGGTTGCATCATTGCACCTGTTTGTAAATAATTAAATAAGCCGGGCTGAAAGCTAGTGCTTTGACCTTTCATATCAGGCTGACCTGTTAAAGTTTGCAATAGTGTATTCAATGCCATTTGCGGCTGACCTGTAAAACCTTGATATTGCTTTGACCCTGCGTTTGCCAAATTTTGCATAAGAGCTTGCTGAAGTGCGCCTTGTTGCATTTGTTGGTTTTGAATAGCTTGACCGTAACCAAAAGATTGCTGACCTGCGCTTTGTAAACCTTGCGCTGCATTAAAAGCATTGTTCATTCCCTGTTGGTAACCTTGCTGTCTTAAAGCCCCAACTTTATCAAGTGCTTGCTGATTAAATCCTTTTAATGCTTCTGCCTCTGCAATTCCCTGCCTTGACCCACCGAAAGCACCTGCTCCTTGCGCTTGTGAGCCAATTTGATTTAATCCCATTTGTGCGGCACTGCCAACATCACGAAGTGTAGTGTCTACCACTTGCTGATTATATGGGTTCATCATATTTCTGGCTGCTGCGGCAGGGTTTGCGTAAGTTGCTAAGGCACCTTGTTGTGCGGCAGAAGCTTGACTGTATGGGTTTGATGCCGCTTGTGCCATATTAGGAGAAGCTTGCTGAATTGGACTACCCCCAAAACCAAGCATTGGTTGTACCATATTAGGATTTGCTGAACCTGCCATATTATTTACCGCCTCTTCTACCTTGACCTTGCATTTCTAGTTCAACGGGTTGCAAACTAGGAACTCTACTACCCATTTCTCCAGTAACTGGGTCTATTGAAAAACTATTAATGTAATCAACCTGTGCAGGTCTACGATTTTCTAATTCTGCAACGTTTGCATCAAAAACATCACCTGATGAGTAACCAGTGACACCGCCTATGGTTTGCGTTGGTGGCAAGTAAGATTGCTGACCATTTGACGGCATATTAAAAGCGTTTGCCATAACATCAGTACCTTCAAATGCTGCTGTTTGCATTGGTGAAAACCCTGCAACATCTATTCCGTACATTGGCGTATAGCCTTGTGAAGCCGCATCTGTACCAACACCAACTGTTTGCTGTGCTAAAGTTTCTCCAAACGCAGGCATATTTGCCGTTTGATCTGTTCTACCACCTTTTGCCATTATTCAATTTCCTTTTGAAAATTTGCATACATTAATTTCCAACCTTCTGGTATGAGTGGTTTTTTCCAACCAATTCTGCCAGATATTATAGCCGCTTCGCAACCGTGAGACTTTGCCCACTCACGAACATCGTCATTCATATCTAAAATTTGATCCAATTCGCCACCTGCCAAAAAAATATTTAGCACTTTCTTTCTAGGGTATACCACAATTTCTGTAACAATACACCCCCTCTGACTTGGCCAAAGCTGCATTCTACTTTCCATGATACCATCTACTATATCTTCCCACATATGTGTACCACCAGTATACACTAAAGCCGCCTCTATCCATGGGCGGCATCTTTCAAGTTCATTTAGTGGTAATGTATCTTTTGCCATTTAATATGTAGACAATGCTACCCTCTTCCAAATTGCTGAACTTCCGTTATGTGAACCAGTGCAAATATAAATATAGCTACTATCCCAAGCTACCATTCCCTCAACATCACCAGCCGAACCAACGCTAGAACTAGGAGTTCCTTGCTTCATGGCAACCTGTCTAAACGCTCCATCTGATGAAACTACTGGATAATTGTTTGCATCATCCCAAAGAAAAATTCCGTTATCGGCTGGAATATCATCTGACTGTTTAAAAAACAGTTTACCTAAGTTTCTGCTTAGAAACAGATTAAGCTCTCTCCCCCACTGCCTGATGTCCGTACCTATAACTGGTGGTGTGACTGGCATTATCTGTTACCTCCAGCCTTTGTTTCAAGTCGCATTGTTCCAACACGCCACGCAGTAGGTTGATCGCCTTCAACTCTCATTCGTAATTGTCTTCCAGTAAATCTTACAGAAGTTGGGTTGCTTGGATTAAAAGGACCATGTGTTGTTTCTGTAGCGTTAGGATAAAATCTTGTTTTAAATTTTAAATCTACATCGCCTTGTGTTTTTTCATCTGGAATAACGTCTGTTACCTTTGCAACTTGATCTCCACTACCTAAAGAAACTGGCCCAGTTTCACAAAAAATTGAACCGCTATCATAATTTAAACCCTGTTCGTGGTTCCAAACTAAAACAGGCTCTACAACGTTTGCTGTTCCACCCATTCCGCTATGGTTACTGCAATAATAATAAAGTGTTGAAGGAGTGCTATCTGTTACAGTTATTTCTGTATAGGCTCCTGCATTTCCAGCCGTTCCTACTGTTGTGACACCCGAAGAATAAGCTGACCCACCACCATGCGTTCCATTAGATGTTGTAGAAAATCTAAACGGATGGTTTACATTTGACGCATCTGATTGGTCAAAACGATATACGCCACCCTTTCTCAATGTTATCGTAGGAGCCGCACCAGAATGATCTGATATGAAATACTTATTTCCACCACCACTTGCAGCTACAGTTACATTATAAGTTATATTCTCAGCATTTTCGCCACTCATTATTGGTGTTCTAAATACACCTCTGGAAACTCCAGCAGTTCTTGACAGATTGCCAATTAGCCAATGGTTTTCAAGTAAATCAAACGCAACGTATCTATCTATTTCTAAGCTATTTGCAGACGGATAAAACCACCAAACTTCACTAAATTCTGTATTGCTAAATGCCCATATTTTAGATTGTTGGTTTACGTTTATATCGTCAAAAACATAGTCGTGAACTTCGCAAGGTATTTCTCTAACAGAGTTACCATCAAAACCAAAGAAGCCTTTTTGCCCCATCCAGAAAGAACCCATGTCTGTATCAACAGCAGACATACGCGAAACTGCACCGCAAGATGTTCCGACCCTGTTAAAGCCATAAACATAAGGTGGCCCTAAGTATTTTGCAGAAAACGCATCACTATCAGTGATTATCAGAGTTTGACCTCTGGTATTTAATCCCTGCATTATTTGCCCAGTAGTTTGCAGTAAAATGTCACCTGCTTCATTAGTAGCGGCAGGTGTCCAAGTTGTGTTTGCCTCTTTATCGCACCATTGTACTTTTCTAGGATCACCGCCTGCGCCTAAACAAAATATAAATCTTTCTTCAGTTACAACTAATCCAAGATTGTTTGTCGGAGCATTTGCTACAGGTGCAGCGACAGCGCTAGAACCAAGTTGCCACTCTACCAATGTACCAGTGTCGTAATGAACACCGACTAAAAACTGCCCAAAGTTATCTAACGACCATGATGTTGCTTCAGAGTATGTGCCAGTAGCAGGGCGTTGTGTTCCAAAATATCCAGTACCATAAAAGCCACCACCAAAACCTAAATTTAACCCTGCATCTTCGCGCCCAGTAGTCATTGATGTTGGCGTTATATCGTAAGTTATTCCTGCGCCTGTCATAGCTGTTAATTCGTTATGACTTCCTGCTGCAAAATAAGAAGTGCTTCCGTTATCTTCCCAAGCGTGAGCGCCTCTAATTGGGTTAGCGCAAAATCCATTTTTAAAGGTTTGCCACCCACCAATAGGGCGCAAAGAACCATCTCTCCACCTTACTAAGCTTCCATCGCGCCACCTATTTGAAGCATCTAATTCAGTGCCGTTTCGGTAAAATCCTGCTTTTATATCTAATGGTACTAATGGCATTATGTAGTCGCTCCGTAAATTGTACCGCTATTACTTAGAGTGTATGAGTTTCCGCTATCCTCAATAGCCTTACCTCCTGACCCTTTATTTGAGCCGCTTGCCCCAGTAACAGCGCGATAGCCATCACCACCATCTGCTCCCCAGCCGCCTCCTCCTCCTGACGCTCCGAAGTAATCAGTGTTGCTAAATCCATCTTCCCCTGCATTTCCAGCGCCACCGCCATCAGGGTAATATTGAGGGTTTGGGCTTACACCTGAGCCTGTCGCAGCAGAACCAGGCAAAATGCGGCCACCACCACCGCCACCGTATGAACTTTGATCTAGTACTCCATCAATGACACCTGACCCACCTGCGTCACCGCCTTCACCGCCCCCATTAACAGCATTTGATCCTTTTGCGTTAAGTGTACCACCTGCGCCACCTGCATTAACAGAAACACCGCCACCTGCGCCACCTGCGCCGCCACCGGCACCGCCTCCACCGCCAGAATAGGTATTTGAAGGCTCAATATTTGATGACCCACCGCCACCGCCACCACCAGCTATAAAAGCCCCAGAACCATTAGTAATGGTTACACCGCTTACACTTGAATTAATTTTAATAGCAGGACCGCCATCTCCACCATTACCGCTATTTGAGTTATAACTACCCCCTGCGCTATTACCAAAACCTCCTGCACCACCTTTACCAATAATTTTACCATTGTTTTGAATTGTGCATGGTATATCTATAGTTAAAGCAGCCGTTGAAGTGTTGTCTGACCAAACCCACATATTAGAAGGTATAATAAGCGTTCCACCCGAAGAGATATAATCAGATGCAGTTATTTCTTGCCGTTGAGCTTGTCCGTTTATTGTACCACCAGATGTTAAGTCAACAGAGTTAGAAGCACCATAATAATCAGTAAATTTATTTTCTGCTCCATCACTTTTACCAATTAATCCACGAATATCTGCATCGTTTAATGCAGCTTGAGAACCACTTGAACCACCAGCTTCGACATGAATTTCATTTATTGTTATTTGACCACTACTTTGTAGAGCCATTTTTTAGTTCCTCAATTTGAGATTTAAGTTCTTTTATGGCTTCAATTAATAGACCAGTAAGTTGGTCATATTGCACAGTTTTATATTCAATACCTTCTTTACCAGTAAAAACTAACTTTTTGTTTTCTACCGCAGAAGGTAAAACATTTTCTACTTCTTGCGCTATAACCCCTGCGCTTTGCTTTTCATCTTCGTTGTAAGTAAATGTGTAACCATTTATTTGCATTACTTTGTCTAATGCGTTTTCAATTTTATTTATGTCGTGCTTTAGTCTTTGGTCTGAAATTGTTGTAGAGTAACCTATAACATTTCCATCAACGTGCAAATCACCGCCATCTGTAAGCCTCATATCTTCTGACCCAGCGGTAAAAAAGCTCATACCTACATCTGCATCATAAAAGACATAATCTGCGGTATTACCAGTATACACATCTACGTTGCCAGATTTCCTCATATCTGTGGCAAGAGAAAAACTTAAATCGTATGGGTCTGCATCTGACCCTGTTGATGTATCAGTCCAATCAATATCAATTCCACCACCTTCAACAAATTTAACCTCTTTACCACCAGAAATAGTTACCTCTGTTCCGTCACCATCTTCTAAAACAAAACCATTAATTGCATTTGTTAACTCCGTTGCTGTGGAAGTGACGGTTGTACCATTAATCGTTAATGTGGTTAAATTTGGTGCTGTTGTTCCTGTCGTTCCATTTGCAGCATTTACAATAACATCTAATGCGTCATTAATGGTTTGACCCCAAGTTCCTTCTGAGCCTCCTATGGTCGGCTTAGTAACTGTAATAGCCATTTTAATCTCCTATTTATAATAACCTACCACTTTAAACAACTTCCGTCCATATTGCTGGTGGAACAAAAGGACTAAACCAACCTCTTGATTTTATGTCTGCCGCAAAAGAATAAGTGAATTGTCCTGATATTGGTTGAAATAGCCTTTGAACCGTCATGTCTACTGCTTGTCCAGTATAAGTAAAAGTTCCAACGGCAAAGGCTTCACTTACACCTTTTAATGCATCTTGCCCAGTATAAGTAAAAACGCCAGTTCCTGCTGAGATATTCATCTGCTTTGTAAAATCAAAACTTTGCCCAGTAAGTGAGTAAGACCCACTTTCAAGCAACATTCCAAAGCCAATATCTAAAACAACATTTTGTCCTGTGTATGTAAAAGTTGCGCTGTTATAAACGCTATCAATAATTAAACCAAAATTTTGATCTAAATTAATGTTACTACCAGAAAGAGAAAAAGACCCTGTTGAGAATGTAGCAGGTCGCCCTGCACTCATACCAACAGAACGACCATTTAATGTAAATGTACCTGACGGATAAATATCAGTTATTAATTTTGCTGCGCCTTGCATAGAAAGCGTAAACGTACCAGAAGTAACTTGCAAAGCATAAGCTTCGTTAGCTGTTGGTGCGCCTAATGCTGTTGTTGCTAATGGTGCAAATCCTAACATCTTTTTATCCCGATATACAAATTAAGAGGGCCATGTAACGCCATCACCAATTTTTTCTTTTACTTGCCGATAAGTTTCATCGGATACGCCTATCCCTAGACTTTCATCAGCCCAAACACCAACATCTTCACCATCAATAACACATTCGTAATAAACGCCACCTACAGCACGATGTAAGACAATTTTTTTAATAGACGTGATGTTCATTACTACCCTTCCATAAAATATGCGCCATCGAAAAACGAACGTAATTTTATTATATACTCAAAGTACTCATCAACTTTTTTCTTCCAGTTATCATCTATTTCTGGATGCACAACTCCACTTTTACTTGATGCAAAGCATTGATTAGCCCAATGCAAAGGGTCGGGCGAAGAAAATAAAAAATGATTTATATGTCCAAAAGATGTTGTGTCACGATTTTGCCACAAGTCATAGTGACCAACATTTTTTCCTAATACATATCCAATTAATGCACTTTCGCTCATCATAGTAGTATAAATATGATTTGCAGAAACCATTAAGTCGTGAAGATTACTGTGACCACTTGCATAATTAATACCACCAAGAAATTCGCTTAATTCTTCATAAATATCATTTTCAGATATTGGATGTTTTTTAAACAACACATTTTCTTTTCCGTGTTTTTCGATAATAGATTTTAGTTTACCGACACATGAATGTTTTTTTAGTTTATTACCGCCAGTTAAAACGACCAAAACATCTTTTGGCTTTTGATTTTTTGTCTGTACAAAATTGTATTTAGAAAAATTTTTGTTTTTTGCTATAGATTTCTTAACATAACCAATGTGGCCACCATTTTTGATTTTACAATTATCAGCATAAGCATCCATCATTTGTCGCATCGATTGTTCAAAGCACAAAGGATGTAAAATAAAAAACCCTGCATAGGTCGTGTAATTTATAGTTTTAAAATATAAATCTTCTTTGGCGGTTACGTCAAAAGATATTTCTATATCATATTTTTTAGCTAATTCTTTGACATACATCTCAACTTCAAAAAGAGGCCAATATTTTTCATTTAAAAAAGTTGCATCTTTTTTATCAGAAAATTTCCCATCCTTAAAATCTATCATGGCATTTGCATTTCCACACAGCGATTTTGAAACTGCACTGTCTACTGATAAACTTAAATCACTCATAAAACGATGTTATCCTTGATGTTGTTTTGCTAGTTGATCTAGTTGTATTAAAAGTTGTCGTGGTAGACCTAGATGTGTTGAATGTTGTTGTTGTTGATCTGCTAGTGTTAAAAGTTGTAGTTGTTGACCTACTTGTATTGTATGAAGTTGTCGTTGATCTAGACGTATTATACGTTGTGGTTGTAGACCTAGATGTACTATAAGTTGTCGTTGTGGAATGTGAAGTATTATAAGATGTTGTTGTGGAGCGCGAAGTATTAAAATACGTTGTTCTGGATGTCGAATGTGAAGTGTTATAAGAGCCTGATGTTCTCCTTCTTACGGAATGCCAAAGAAAAAACCCACCGTTATATTGTAATGGACCCATTTCATAATCATACCCACCTACTGAAAAATATGATACATTCGGTCCTCCATAATTTAAGGTCGAATTAACAGAAGTATTATTCCACCACACATTGTTTTGGATACCGTTTGACTGCTGTATCCAAGTATATAGAGTGCTTGTATTATATTGATAAGCACCATAAGCATTATTGGTTGAATACGTTGTGGTATAATATGTTGTTCTGGATGTGCCAAAAGTTGTCGTTGTAGAGTGTGACGTTCCATAGGTAGTTGTCGTTGAGTGCGATGTATTAAAAGTCGTTGTTGTCGAATGTGATGTACTGAAAGTTGTAGTCGTAGAATGAGATGTTGAAAATGTAGTAGTTGTAGATTTAGATGTTGAAAAAGTTGTGGTCGTAGATGCTGAAGTAGAAAATGTTGTTGTTGTTGATTGTGAAGTTGCGAAAGTCGTATCGAACGTCGTGGTAAACGAAGTGGAAAATTCTTTTTTGCTGGCTAAAAAACCAAGGCTCATGCAAAGTCACCAATATAATTGACTAAAATGTTTGAACTATCTAAAACATAATATGCCAGTATCGACACTTCATTAGCGCCTGTAGACTGAACTATTGATGCTCCGTTTACTGGAGTTTTGCACTCCGCAGGAAGCGTAAAACTGTAACCACCAGTGCCATTTTGTTTTATAATAATATTTCCAAAACGCCCTGCATCTTTATTGCTAAATGCAAATGTAGTTGCTGCTGATATGGTAACATAAAAGTTATTAGATGCAGATAGGTCTAATGTTAAAGTGCCACCAGAAGCAGAAGCATTATCTTGATCGTGTTTCACCGTTCCTGTTACTGTAATATTACCAGTAACATCTAAGCCGCCAGAAACAGCTTCAGCTTTTGTCACTCCTGCTAATTGTAGCCTTTTAAAATCGTCAGCTATTGCAGTAATAGAAACCTTTGCGGCACCACTTAATGTAATTGCACCACCGCCACCACTGCTTTCAGATGGGGAACGTGTTAAAGTTGTTCCACTAGAGCTATAAGTACCAGTTCCAATCTCCCAATTAGAACCATCTTCTATAACATATTGAACCACATCGCTGTTAGCAACACCAGCATCGGCAAAAGTTTGAAACCCTGCTTCAGCCGTTCCTAATGTAACGGTTCCGCTACCAGTAGTGGCTGTATTCATCTTGGCCCTGTTAAAAAGTTTTGCCATGATGCGCTCCTACTAGGTTAATGTTAAGATACCGTTTGTTCCAATATCTATTGTAAAAGTATCACCATCATTTAAGGTTAATGATGAGCCATAATCATAATAACCCACAATCGGATCGGCAGGAGATGTCGGTGTGTCATTATAGATAACAACATATCGAAATGCTGCGACAGAACCACCTGATGCAGTCAACACCAAATCATCAGCCGATAATTTGTAAGTGCCGCCTGTTTGTGTGCTTGTAACATTTGCTAATGTTCTTGCAGAAAGGTTTGTATATGAAATTTCTGTAACATTTGCCAAAACTCCATTTCCATCCGCAGCCGCATTTGTTCCAGCCGTTGGATCAGTTGCACAGAGCGCAACTTTGAACGTGTCAGCGTTCATATCCATTGCGTTTGCCAGATTAACCACAAAGTCATTTACTTTAGTAAAACTTGCCATTTAGTAGCTCCTAATTTGTATTCTACGGCCCGAACCCGATGTTCTAGCTCGCTCTCCTTCTAAATTTATAGCAGAAACAGCGTTTAGATACAACGTATTCCAGACTGCTACTCTCTGGTCTTCTTGTAAATATGGCGAACTGTGAAGCAGTGAACCATACAAATAAGCATCAGGGTAATTTGTTAAAAGCCAGTTTGTGGTATTTGAGGCTATATCAGGTATGTTTTCATAATAAACAAGCTCAACTATATAATCTGCATCTGGTGTTGGGTATAATTCAAAGGAACCATCAACCACAGCGTAAAACTCAGGTCGCCCCAAGGTATCAGAGTTTTCCATACGCAATTTTGAAATAGCGAAAGGACTTATTAATTCCATAGTATGTGTTGGGCTTGCAGTCATAGTTATTCTAATTGGACTTATGAAATTATTTGGTAAACTTAAATATTGTTTGTCAGCGGTTGCAATAACCCTGTCTTCCATTTGCCAATGCCTTAAATCTCTATTTAATTGTGCTTCTGCAAGTGTAATAAAATCTGGAATTGCATTTGTTAAATCGTCTCTGTTTAACGTATCTGCAATGCTTGCCCTGAGTTCTGTATAATTACTTAATGGCATCAAATGCCTCCCAATAGACTATTTGGCTGCTGTCGCTGCTCGTCTTGTAGCATATAATCTGTTAAACCGATACCCCCTGCAACACCGAAAGTTGGAACGCCAACGGCTCGTATTTTATCCTTCATTTCTTTTGTTAACCTAAAACCTACTGCTGTTTCACCTTCTGTTTTTAAACCAAATTCACCACTTGCAATATCTTCTTTTATTTGTTTGGCAAATTTTGGGTCAAATTTTTTAAATATATCACTTAAATAATTTACTAAATTTTCTCTGTAATATTTAACAGAACCATCTTTTACCCCTGTTGCACTTAATCCACCTGCTTTAGCTATACTTTTTTTACTAAATGGAATTGCAACGACATCAACATCATCGTTTACAGCTTTTGTAATTTCGTGGCGAAGAACATATGGTGCCCACTGTTTTTCGTTTTTTGCAGTCGGTCCTGCCATTTGTAACATTGGAGTGCCACTACGTTGAATATTTACTTCACCTGCTCTTGCCTCTGCAAATCTGTTCATTTCTGCAATTTTATCAACTTGAGCCTCTCGCACGTTATCGCCATATTTTTCTAATGTTCTAAAGTCTAAATCTTCAAAAATATCAGTTAGTGGCTGACTTAAATCCATTGCTAAGTCTGAACTTATATTTGGTTTATGACCAGTATGTAAAAAATTATTATATGCTTTGAAGTCACTTAACAACGGAACCATGTCCATAAATGTTGAAATGTGAAACCCTTGCGATGGCTCTATTTTGTTTAATTTATCAAGCTGTTTTAGAAATTCTGGCTGTGTGTTGTTATTAAAATCGTCCATTAAAAAAGAAAAAGCCTCTTGTTCCGCGTCGTTTTTGGGCTTTCTAACACCATACAAAATGTCTAAAATATCAGTATGATCCATTTTGTTAAAATCTAAACCAAGCTCTTTATAGTTTCTTTTGGGCAACTTATAGGGATCAGCATGCATGGCTGTGTTATTTACGCCCCTTTGATTAAGAAGAAAATTATGAGCCAATAAATTATCTGTTAAAATATTTATTGGTTCTGGCGAATAATCTAAAGCTCCTCTAACACCGTAATTTGATAGCCTTTGTGTTGCCTCTATAAAATCTCGCGCCATATTTTCAAATTCATAGTCTACCGTCATACCTGCATTACCACCAAATCTTTCAAAACTTCTGGCACTGTTATCTGCCATACTGGCTTGGACTAATTTAGGCATAAGTGCTGTTTCTTCGTAATTTGCGGCTTTTCCTCTATCGTCGCCTGCTCTTTTCATTTGCTGAATACTTTGCCCAATATCTGATTGAACTTCTCCAATATATCTAACATTATCTGTTTCGTTATTTGTAAGCCCTGTTTTTATTTTATAATCGCCCACTCTAGAATGTACTATTTGGCCTTCTTTGTTTGGAAAATGCCCTTTACTACTAACAAAACGCAGGTCTTCTATTTCATCTGTCACAGGATTATATCTAAATACTGTTTCTGTATAGTTTGAAGCTCCACTTGGAAAATACTGACTAAACTGTGTTGTGCCTTCGTCTAAATAATTGGCACCTTCGGGGTAATAATCACCACGACCAATTTGGCCTAAACCAAAAGGCGGTGCATCATTTGTCATAGTTTCATTTATAAAGTCTGGTGGGTCATTTCGAAACATTTCAAACATAGAACGCCTTGCAACATCTATTGTTTGATTATAGGAATTAAGCTCATATTTTTTTAGAAATGCCAAACCATCTTCAAATATTTCAAGTCCTTCGTCACCTTCAAAATAAAAACCATTACCACTTTTAATTATTTTACTAACTTCGTCTACCGACATTCCTGTTTCGGCAGCCATTTCTGCTATATCTAAATCACTATAATCGTCTGGGTTCATATCATAAGCGCCATATTTTTCGGCTGTTTGCCTTACATCTAATGAACGCACGTTTCCATTCTGAACAATTTCTTCGGCAGGCATATTATTAACGTTACCAAAACCATCTTTTATAGCTTCTTCTATTGGGTCGTACATTCCTTGTTGTGGGTTATTTCTATCTCGGTGGACTTCAAACCTTGTTAACATTTGGTCAAATATACCTTCAAAAACTCTGTCAACATCTTCTGGATCAAAAGATGATGTTTCACCTCTACCTGATTTTAATACCTCTGTGTTTAAGCGTACATCTTGGTCTGTAAAATATCTTACTATGTCATCTTTGGTAACTATTTTATCATTTCTAAATTGCTTATTAAAACCACTCCAGTCCATTTCCTCTTCTTTGCCACCGCCTTTTAAAAGCATAGATTTCATTTGCTCAAATGTGCCTTTATTTTGCGTTAAATTTTCTGCCGCTTGAAGTGTTGGTGAGTACTGAATAATGTCTAATGGTGGTCCCATATTACTACCAATGGTAGCCGCACTTAATGATGTTGGTTGCCCACCGCTTTGAAATGCTTCTAAAACTCCTCGCGGATTGCCTTCAGCTATTGACCTTGCGCCATATTGTAAATCTGATATCAAACCTGTTGTTGCATCTTTAATACCTTCGCTAGTCGGAGTGGGTGCCGCAAAGGTTTCTGCAAGTGCGACTGGTGGTGTTAAATACCCCATTCTGCCAAGAACTGCAGGTGCCGCCGCTAGCCCGACTTCCATCATCATGTTAATGCCTGCACGTTTACGTTCATCAGCTGATCTTTTAGGGTCAAACGCAACACGACTTTCTGTTACAGAATTACCCATACCTGTTACTGGGTTGGCATCTAATACGAATTGTGTAGGCGCACGTAGATTTGGTGGAACATATTCCTCAAAATCAAACATCTTTTCTAAAAATTCGCGTCTTTTTTGACCTGCTTGTGGGCTATTAAAATCACGCAGATAGTCAATTATGCTCATTACCACTTAACCTTATTTGCCCAGAACGCGGCAGACATCTTGCCTTTTCTTATATTCTTTGCGTGCCTTGCTTTAAATGACTTTGCACGTTTTGTCATTGTTTTATCACCAGTTTTACCTTGCTGACCAAACCTTATTAACTTTACCTTTTCGCCTTCTTTAGCAACTACAACGTGTGATTTTGTCGGGTGGCTTGGCGTTCTTTTTGGCTTATTATAACCAGAAACCCCTGCCTTTTCTAACCTAGCGTCTTTTTTCTTTTTATCAGCCAACTTATACCCCTGTTGGTATTTGCATTCTCATGGCTTCTTGTATTAATTCTTCTGCTTCCGCAGGGTCGTCTTTCATCATATTTTCGAAGTTCTTACCCTTGCGCTTTAAGGCATCTATTGCGGCTTGCCGATCTTGAAAAGAAAAAACTCTATTTCGTGCGTATAAAGGTTCAACGCCTGCCTCTATTGCAGGTAATGCAACTTCTCTAGTTGCGGCTACATTCATAGGAATACGTTGGTCACCTTTTAATGCGTACATTGAAATAGCGCTTGGTTCTGGGTCTCTCGCAACAGAGCTAACATCTTGTACCGCAGTAGGTGTAGTATCGTAATTATATCTAGTTCTTGTACCTTGGTCTATTCCACCAATTTGATCTGCCAAATTTCCCAACATACTTATTTGCATACCGCCTCTGTATTCACCGCCACTGTGTTGAGGACCTCCACGATCAAACATATCTGCAACGTTTCTGAAACCTATTTGCTCACGAGGTGTATCTTTTTGACCATATGGCCTTATTTTTGCAATGTTACCAAGCAGTGATAAAAACCCACCGCCTTCAAAAAAAGTATCGTTGGCATCAGCACCGCCACCGTCTCGCATATCAATATCGGCAGGCACATAATACCCTTGGTCGTTATAATAACCGTATCTGCCATCGTTATTATACTGGTTGTAAATGTCACTACCTACTTCAACGCGAGCTGTAGCCGCCTCGCCACCACCTTTAGGACCTGCAACACCAATTCTACCTTGAGGATCACGCGAACCCATAACAGGTGATGCTCTTTCGCCTTCACGCACAACAGAATTAACATCTCTACGTTTAGGTCTTATTCTAGGGCGCAACGAATTTGATATTGCAGAAGGATTATGACCAGAAACATGGGGCATTACTTTTTCTTGCCTTTTTTCTTTTTACCGTACATTACTTGCTCCTTTTTGCTTTTTTCTTTGCTGTCGCACTTAAATCACCAAAGTGAAACAATCGTTTACTGGTTTTACCGTGTGATTTACCAGAGTGAACTTGACCGTTTGGCATTTTATGCAAAGAACCTTTATGCTCTGTGCCATCACGGAAATAATGCTTTACACCTTTGGCCATTATTTTTTAGCCTTCTTTTTCTTTTTGGGTTTCTTGGCTGTTTTTGCAGCATCTTTAAAATTTTTTGCTGAAGGAGCTTTGGGATCGTCTGCACTTCTCATGCGCTCACCACTTCCTGCTTTTATTCTGCGCCTTTTAGCATGAATATTATCGTACAAGCCTTTCTTTTTAGTAGGTTTTTTCTTTTTTGCCATACGATAACCTCCTGCTGTTAAAATTAAATTAGCACATTATGCTATTCCTTGCAAATTTCTTCTTATAGGTTCACCCCAATTTTTGTTTTCTTGCCTACCTACCGCTAAATATCGAAATGCATCTGACCCGTGTGATGTCCAATCATGTAAAGGTCTACCTCTCCACGTTTTGAGCTTTTCGTCAAATTCTCTACGATATTGCTTTAATGCTTCTACGCCTCTCTCGCACTTTTCTGCATCAAACCAGCATCTGTTAAGCATTGACCTTGCTGATTGTATTCCATCTTCAATACTTAGTTTTGGTGCGATTGTAATGTCTGTCAAACCTAATGTGCCTAATATTTCAAGCCTTGACTTGCCAGTGCCAAGTTCTTTAACTTGCACATCGTGGGGTAGGATGTGACTAGAGTAGTGATACCCCCTACTACTGAGTTCTTTTGCATAATGATCCAACCCCACACCAGAGTTTTCATAATAATCTATTAATCTAACCTCTTGCGCAACAAACTGCGCCATCCATATCGCTGTACTGTCACCAATTCCTAAATCCCATGCGGTAGTTACACCAACAGACGGATCATAAGGTACAACTCTTATTCTATTTTCTTGTGCCGCTGTTTTTAATTCTGCGGCATAATATGAACCTTGTATTGCGGCTTCGAAACTACACTCAAACTCTTGTTCAAATCTATCCTCCCCCATTGCCTTTTTAGCTTCTTTTAATTCTTCTTCGTCTAAAATGCCTGTTTCTGACGATTTAAGCATTAATGAAAGCCAATTGGGATCATTCTTAGCTGCAACAAAAGTATCGTAAAATTGGTTTCTACCTTTTGGTGTGCCTATAAATGTTGCTTTACCTTTACGATCTGCAAGTGATGGTCTTATAACAGTAGGCCATGCACGATGTGGAAAGTCGGCAGGTTCGTCCAACACAACATGGTCAAAGTATAATCCGCGCAAACTGTCGGGGTTATCAGCACCAAATAATCTAAATCTTGCACCATTCGGAAAATCTGCACGTAATTCTGCAACATTATATTCTACGCCTTCAATATCTCTAGTATACTCTAGAAGATAATCCCACGCTATTGCTTTTGCTTGTCTGTAGTACGGAGCAATGTACGCAACTCTAACATTTGGCCTTGGAATTGTTAAAGCATCTTTTATTAAATCATTAATCGCAGCAACAGTTTTACCAAACCTTCTGTGCGCAACGATGATGGCGAAACGTTCTGTTCTCGTATGGTAAGATTTTATTAATGACCTTGGTTTATACTTAATTGTTCTAACTGTCATCGCTTAACCACTTATAAGCGTGTACATGCTCACCTGATACAGTGCTTTCGGCTTTATCTTTTTGACCAAGGTATTGTTTACCAAGCCAAATTAATATTGAAGTATTACCGCCTTCAGCCGCTTGCCATTGCATACGCCTAAGTGACATTCTGCCTTCGTCATTGTGCCTTTTATAGAGGTCTTCAAAATTTTCGTATCCTCTATCTTTTAATCTTCTATTTAGTGTGGTGTCTGACATACCAAGAATACTGCATATTTCTATCTGTGTGCATTGTATCCTTACCATATTAAGTAAACGCAAAAAGTCCTCGTCATTCAATGGTTTAGAGGGTGCTTTCGGGCCACGTTTTGCGCTTCCACCAGACTTGGCTTCCGCTTTACTCATTTTATCCTCGCCTATTATGTCAAATGTATATTTACAGCATAAATTCTGAATGGTGAAGTATTTATTTTTGTGTAGCGACTGACAGCAGTTTTTACACCTTTTATTTGTAAATAAATTGTTGACAGATATTGGCTTATATGGTAGTATGTATATGTAAACAAAAAGAGGTTCAAATGCGAAAATATAAATTTTCTTCTATAAATCCCAATACAAAGAAAATAAAATCTTTTGTTGTGATTGCCAAAGACCTTCAAGGTGCAGAAAAAAAGGCTGCTCTTTTTACTATGGGTCATATTGGTTTAAAACTTGAAATAGGTTTAGGTCCAGTGTCTGGTTCTGAACCAAGTGATAGCTTGGTTGGCAAACCAGTTTTAGGTTTGGCACAAATGTTAAGAGGTGCTAAATGACTAAACATTATACTTGGAATGGTGGCACTTATGACGGACGTCACGGTGGCCCATTTGATCGCGGAATGGCTGATGCTTATTATCGTAGTCCAAGAGACCCACACTACTATATAAACGGTACTATAACTTCGCCAAGAATTGAAGAGTACCAAATGGATCAAAAGCTAATACATGCTTACCATGCAGGATACTCTTACGGAATTGACCAAGGCGATTTTAAGGATTGGGGTTAATTATGATTGGTGAAAGCGTAATAGATTTTTCAACCGACTACGAAAAGAAAATTTACGAAGAGCGTACGCATTGGGTTTGTGTACGAGGTCGTGGTAAAAACCGTGTTCGGCATGAGTGTAAAACAGAACTAGATGTTGCCGATTATTGTGTGCAATTCGCTGATAATCGCACAATGGTTTATGCGGTAAATGAACATAACTCATCGGCTCATATCTGTAACCTTTGATTTGTGCTTATATTTTTCGGCGTGTACTATGCGCTCTCTAAGAAGGCTTGAACTAAAATCATGCCTTCTTTTATTATAGTGAATTTGCATATCTAAGTTTTTACCAGTAAAATCTTTATCTCTGTATTCCTCACCAATAATTCTAACCTGTATTTCGTACATTTTAAATATGTCTAATAAATCTTGCTCTGTTTGATATGGTATAATTTCATCTACATACGAAACAGCTTTTAATTGTGTGTATCTTTCTACCAATGTTTGTATTGGTTGGTTTTTATGGTCACGTTCTGCATTTGGGTTAACGTGCAAGCCAACTAATAAATAATTACAGACAGATTTTGCTTCAGATAACATGGCAATATGCCCTGCGTGAAGTAAATCAAAAGTTGATGCTGTAAAACCTATCAACGTATTCGCACCATTTTCATGCCGTATTCTTTATCTGCATTATTTATTTTAACGTCAGGGTTTCTAATTAATTTTTGTTTTTTAAACCTGTTATAATCTACATGGTGGTGCCATCTGCCGTATTTCATAACTAGCCTAGAACAATCAGGATGTACTTTAACAAGCATTTTTGACTTATCTAGCGTTCCAGTATCAGCGTATCTTTCACCCTCTTTTACTTTACCTTCTACGTGGTAAAATTCGTCTGTATTGCCGCCTTTCATAACTTGTGTATTAGTTTTTTCTTGTAAAAAAGCATTGAACTGAGTTGTACACCACCCTGCTTTAATAATATCTAGCGAAATAATTGTATCTTCGTTATACCTACCTCGCCATCTAAATCTTAGCTCATTTCGTATTAAATTGCAGCTATAAATTCGTGTATTAAGCACAAATGGTGCCAATTTTGACTTGCGTGGTGCAAACATCATGTAATTTGGCCCTGCCATACCAATATTACTATATTTGCTTACAAAATCTTCCATGACTTTAAAACAGGTGCCGTCTGTTACTTTAACTTGTAGGTTTTTATTAAATCTATGAAAGTATCTTATGTTATCATCCATCACCCAATGCCAAGCAAATCCGTTATCTTTACTATGTTCCCAAGCACAATTTCTAGCAGGGCCGGGGCCAGTACTTCGTTCTAACCCTAAATCGTCACACAACTCGTATTTTTCTTTGTATGACAAATCTAACGGAATAATGTCACACAACAAATTCCAGTGTTTTATTGCCTTTTGATATTCGTCAATTTCTTGCGGCTCAACAACTACATAATGTGGCACTTTCATCATGGTAAGTGCTTTTGAGGTCATCATATATTGTGACCTACCCTTACTGGGAATGTACAAAGGATAATTAGGCAGCATCGCTTTCTGTACCTTGCACCCTATAAGCGTCTAAATCTTCTTTTAAAGGCTCTGGGTATCTAATGCTTCTAGTATTTTCGGTAAGCGGTAAACCTGTTTTTTTGGCAAATTCGTCTACATCTTCCTGATTATCAAAGTTTACCTTGACTGAATAATAATACTTTATTGCATCATTATCGTACTCTGGCATATCTTCCCATTCTTTAAACGCATCTGTGTCGCCAAAGTCACGGTCAAGAAATAAATCTGCTAATTCATCAGAGCCAAAGCCAAGCTTAGAAATATCAAACTTATCAAATTCAAGTTGTTTAATTTCTACCTTTAAAAGCTCTTCGTCCCAAGTACTATTTTCTGTTAACTTGTTATCTGCAATAACGTATGCGTGTTTTTGCGCTTCAGACCAACCCTTGGCAACCATAACAGGCACTTTATCTATTTCTAGCTTTTGTGCCGCCATCAAACGACCATGCCCTGCTATAATAGTATTTTCTTCGTCTGTTAAAATTGGTACCGTAAAGCCCCATTCTTGTATGCTTGCCGCTAGTTGCGTAACTTGTTCTTCGCTATGTTTGCGGCTGTTTCTTGCGTATGGAACTAACTTATTTGTATCTACTAAAGTTATTTTAGTTGCAGGCCATTGTTTCGACATTGAGTAATAACACCTTTTCGCAATATGTTTTATATGCCTTTAATTCATCTCGTGAAACCATATTTTTGTCAAGTAATCGTTGCGCTCCATTACCTATGACCCAATATGTAGCAACTGTTTTATTTTGCTTAATTCTCATGGCATTTAAATTAAGTTCGTAATCGTCTTTTTCAGCCAAAAGTGGTATTTTATCTAGCTTTTCTTCTGCCATTAAATTTTCTCTGTGCTCTTTTATTGCTTTGATAAACATCGAAATAGTAGGCCATCGCCTAGAACTTTGATTTTTACGAATATATTGTGCAGATTTTTCTAGCAAAAGATTTAAAACATTTTCTTTGCACTTTGGACACTCGCTATTTATGTCCTCTACCATATTTATCATTTCTATTTTAACTTGGTCTTTGCCAAGATGTGGCGGCACTTCATAGTTTTTTAATAACTCAAAAAGCCATTTTGAAATAACATTCTTTCGTTCTTGATAAATCATTTTGTAATTCCCAATTTTTTAACGTCAGCATTTTCAGTAAACAGATTATCTAAATAATTACCTGTTGTTGTAATTCTAGCAACATATTCATCGTCCCACCTTTCTTGATTTAACCAAGTTGTGGGGTTTGGTATAAACTGTTTATCTTGCCCATCAGTTTTTTCAATAAAATTAGCCAGTGCCTTTTTAATAGTATCATAGGGAACTTTTTTGAGTGCTTTGATAAATGATGTTCTAGCCGCACCTTTACCTACCTTCTTAGGATACATTTCCCAAAAATCTGTAAAATCGTATTCGTCATATCTATCTGTTAGTTTTACAAGGTTACCATTTATAAGGTTCTTGTTATCAAGTTTTTTAACATCCCCTTGTAAATTCTTTTTACATACCTTATTCAATAAATTTACATCATCATTTTCTAGTAAAAGCTCATATCCTAAGGTAGATTTACCACCATCAGGTCTGTGCCTTTGCGTTGTTTTTAATATATTTTGTTGCTTCAAAATGTTTATGTGGTGATTAACCGATGCTCTTGTCATTTCACATAAATTAGCCAATCTTGTTTGGCTTGGAAAACACGCGGTTGTATCATCATTATAATGGTCGGCTATCCAGTATAAAACTACCTTTGTGGCAGGTTTTAGGTTTTTCTGTTTCATTGCTAATGCAGTCATATAATGTGACATTAATTTTTTCCTTGTCCTAAAATTTGTGACAGGGTATACTGCTTTTGTAACATATGAACCTCCGTCTTTGTTACGTTTCTGTTTTTAAACTTGGCCATCCTTCGGGGTGGTCATTTTCTTTTATAAACTTTGATTTTAAAAAGTCACTATTTATTTGTAAATTCTTTGTTGACTGAATAAGCTAATTTGATAGTGTGTTTGTAGACAGAATGGAGGTTCTAATGTCAAACATACCACACCCACCACCGGTGTTTATTAAAAAAGTAATCGCCGATGTAATTTACACATATAATTCAGATTTGCTCAGACAGGTTGAATTAAAACAAATAACAATCGACCAATGCAACACGCAAAAATTTCCAACAAATGCAATCAAACACATGGAACGTGCGGTTAATATTGCTTGCGAAACTTGGGATTTACAACAAAATGCGGATTGATACTGGCTTGATAACATTCATTGCAGATCAGTTGCGTGAATACTCTGACGATAATCAGTGTTTCTGGGATACGTTAGATGGTGAAACCGACATCATGTGGATTGTTGGTAAATTACTTGAAGATTATAATGAAACTAATGCCCACCTTTTGGCAATAGATGAATTATTAAAAACTTACAAAGCAAGACAAGAAAGGATGAAATACAAAAAAGACAGTATTAAAAGATCGTTGCAAAAGGTTTTATATTCTACAAATCAAAAAAATATACCACACGCACTTGGCACAATATCAAGAAAAGATGGTGCAAAGACTGTGGTAATTGATAATATAGACCAACTACCAGACGAGTATATAAAGGTAGAAAAAGCACCAATTAAAAATGTTATAAAACAAAAATTAAGTGAAGGTGACCAAATAGACGGTGCGAGAATAGAAATTGGTAACCCAACTGTAAGTATAAGGATTAAATAAATGGAAAATAATACAGCAATTCAAGATTATATTGCCGCGCAATGTGATCTATCGGTGGCAATAAAAAATGCCACAGGATTTGTTAATAATGACTATGCAGATTTAAATGAAGTAGTTCGTGTAGTTAAAGAAGCATTTCAAGTTCGCAACTTTTTAATAAACCATATTGAATATTCAAACGAACATGGTGATTTTTTATGTACAATTTTTGAACATATATCAGGCCAAACTTGGGAAACATCAGTACGTTTAGTTTATAAACAAGGCGATATGCAATCACTTGGTAGTGCCATAACATATGCAAGACGGTATGGTTTATCACAGCTTGCAGGGGTTATATCTGGCGACAAAGACGATGATGGCGAAGCGTCATTAAATCCTGTCGCAAGAGAATGTAAACGGTACAAGTCAGAAGTACCTTACAAAGATATAACACACGCACAGCGCAATTTATTAGAACGTGCGGAAACCACAGAAAATTGGCTTATTAATGGTGTTAAAACCCAAGAAAATTTTGACAAAGGTTTCGATAAAGCAAAAACCATGATTACCCAACTAAATGAATTTGCCAAACCTGTTGCCAATGAATTGGCGGTAGCATTTACCAATCATAAACTAGCAAAAAGAGAGGAAGAAAATGCTTCAGCTTAATGCAATTGGTAATCTCACACGCGATGGCGTAATGGGTGCATCAAGTAGTACTGATGTTTTGAACTTTGCTGTGGCGGTCAATGATCGTCGCACAAAAGAAACAACTTATGTTGATTGTGCATTGTGGGGTGCAAGAGCTAAAGCCCTACAGCAATACCTTAAAAGAGGTCAAAAGGTATTTGTGCAAGGCGAAACAGGTTTAAAAGAATACAATGGCAATACACAGATAACTTGTAATGTCGCTGTTGTTGAGTTGCTTGGTGGGGGCGGTAATAGAACCTCGACTGCTACCGATACTGGCAACTCCAACGATACAGGCAGTGGCAATGCTTCGGCAGACTTTGACGATGAAATTCCGTTCTAAAAAGCCGATTTTACAAGTTGTTATGCGTGATGGGGTTTTGCACCCTGTCACGCAATACGATGCCGAAATATTAGAAACATATTCAACCAACCAATTATTCGACATACAAGCTGTAAGCGAACGCTCACCACAGCATCACAAGAAATATTGGTCGGTATTAAATAATGTCGTTAAAGACACTCAGAAGTGGGCTACTGCGGCTCACTTACATGACGATCTAAAAATGTTATGCGGATACTATAGAACAGTTATAAATAAAGCTAACAATAGTGTTTATTTCGTACCTGATAGTATTGCGTTTACAAAGATGGATCAAAAAGAATTTAAAACTTATTTTGATAATGCAATGATGAAACTAGCGGAGGCGGTCGGTTACGATCCTATGGAAACATGAGCAATATACCACAAGCAAGAATACTTTTAGAAGAAGCATGTACATTAATTTACGAAGCAGATCACGGAAGCACCGATAAATTTGTTTTAATGTTGGCTCATGCTATTATCAAAGACGCAATAGATTTAATGCATAGAAAAAAGCACAAAGAAGTTAAAGGCCAAAACACTGCAACACCAGTTAACAAACATATTCGTGATATAGTTAAGCAACTTGTGATTGACCAACCAGACATAAATACACGCACAGTTGGTGAAATGGTAAATATCAATCAAGGTCGTGTTTCTGAAATACTGGAAGGTAAGTATGACAAACTTAGCTAACAGACCGCCAACAGGTCAAAAAAAACCTAAAAAAAAGCCTGATAAAAAATACTTAGATTATATTAGAAGCTTACCTTGCTGTGTTTGTGAGGCATTTGGTGAGCCACAACTATCACCAACAACCGCACATCATACTATCCACGATAGATTTAGTGGTGCAAAAAGAAGTGATCGTGAAGCCATCCCATTATGTGAAGGACATCATCAAGGTAATTGGGACAGCTCCAAGTTAGCTATACATAAAGAGCCAAAGAAATGGCAAGAGCAATATGGCAAAGATTATAACTTTATTAAATTAGACTGATTTTTATTTACATCGTCCCATTGTACTTTTACATGAACGTGCGGTAACTGCCCAACATCACAATATCTTTTAAAGCAACTTAAATGCCAAATTTGTGCATCATCTACAAATACAGTGTGATTGCAAGCATCCATTATTGCTTTGGCAATATTATCAATGTCAGGACGCTTTGGTATTAAGTTACCTGTTTCGCAAAGCATACGTTTCTTTTTACTATACGATTTTGGTATTTCAAAATATGCGGTAAATATAAGACTAATCCTATTATCTGTTGCAGTAAGCTGTGAGCGCGTCATAGAAGCCCATGCAGCACGTTTAATGCGTTGCTCGTAGTCAACGGTCTCTTTTGGTGTATACGTGTGCCCACGGCGCGTAAAACGAGGCCTACCTTTGCCAATAGGTTTACCACTTATTTTAAATTCACAAGTTTTAAGCATCGTATATTATATTCACTTTCAGTTCGTCATAAAATTTGCGCAAAGCTTGTCGAGCATAAAAATACTTAACATTATTTGCACTTGAAAGCCTACTTTCTTGCTGTGTCTTGTCGACTTGCTGTATTAAGAACTTTCTTATTGCAATCTGCTCTTTATTTAAAACTTCGTTTCCCATTTATCTCGAAATATATTTGCGTTTCCAAACTATATTATTTCTTTTAATAAAATTATTTAAATGTGTTTTAGTTATGCCCAGAATATACGTAACTTCTGTCTGCGTATACTCTTTTTGATTGTACCAATTGATTGTATCAATGCGCTCTTGCTTTTGGCGGTCAATCATACCGTACCAAGTTTCGCCATCTTCAATTTCTTCAATGCTTCTGTATTTCATCATGTGTAACTCCATGTCTTTTACACAGCTGATTAAACTGTTGTCGTGACATACCAATGTCTCGGGCGGCCTCAGATTGAGAACCGCCTGTTATATTAAGTACTTTTTTAAGCAAAGATTTTTTTGCTTCATTATGTTCTGCAAGAAGGTCACTCCATTTAATGACCTTCGCATGATCAGCATATCGTTTTCTAGGCATTATGTTCCTTTTCTTTTTGCAAGTAATATTCTGCATATCGCTTTTTATTTGGTGTAACGATAGTATATTTACCAACTGTATGACCCATCTGTTTTAGATCATAAATACGAGCCGCAAGTCTAGTACAGCCAAATTGATCGTATGACATAAGTTGATTAACTCTGTTGCCATCTTTCAACCAGTTAAAGATTTGCTTATTTTGTGCTTCAATACTCATTTTGCCACTCCGTAGTCGTGTCCAATTTTCCACTTTTTGCCATTTAAACCTTCAACTCTTTCACCAGTTACAGTAATGGTTATTTCTTTAGTATCCATTTCCACGATCTTATGAATATTTCTAATGTCTAGCATATCTCGTACTTCTGGTTTTGCACCATTTGGTAGGTAAGGTATACCTTCACGCGCACATTCGATAAGTAACCTAACCTCGTTATTAGTTAATGTAATCATTTTTTAGTCCTCCGTTAAAAAAAAGGGGGCAGTAAGCCCCCAGTTGATTATGCCGCAAGTGCAAGTCCGTTCCAATGTGGTGACCTTAATGCCATAACCAATTTGTTTTCTCTGTCTCTGGTCACGTTATTAGGGTTTTTGGCATCTTGCGTATGAGTAGCCCAATGCGTCATGCAGTTATAAACCGCCCATTGGTTTTTACCCAATTGGTCAAATTCGTTATTTAATTGACCCATAAGATTTTCAAGTTGTCGTTTATTGAAACTTTCACAAGATGTGTTGGTTTTCTGGTCAACAAGATTGGCCTTGAAAAAGTTTTCTACATTTCTTGGGTCAACTTTATTTTTCTTGTACTGTTGCCAAATTTCTTTTTGATTAAAAAATGTATCAACGCCAAGTTTAATTTTTTCTGCAACACCATCTAAGTGAATTTGCGATGTGTGGCGCATCCAAGTTTTGGTAAGTGTATTTGGGTGAGTACAACCATTTTTGCACCATAATCTAAGTGCATCTGTGCTAGTTTGGTAAGCCCATGAACCGTTATAAGAGTTAAATGCGCGAATACGAAATTTAACATGATCGCCAACTTCTGGTTCAATAACCAAATCGTTGAATAAAACATCAACTTGTAGCTGTCTGCCACCATCTAAGCAATATGCACTAAATTCTGTATTTTTTAGACCTGCTTTTTTGATAGCATCTTTTGTACTAGAGATAACATCTTCGTGCGGTAGCATTGTGTAGCTATCTCTATGTAAATGTAGAACCTCATTATTATCAGTTCTAACCAAAGCTTTCCAACCCTCTACTGGTGTATCTAAGCCGTTTGGTATTACTGGTCTTTCTTCGACCTTGAAATTCGTGTTAGTATCCATTTTGTGAACCTCCGTAAATAAATGAATAATTACTTACTATCAAACTCACTTAAGTTGTCAATAAGATATTTACAAATAAATTTATTTATGGTAGTAATGTTCTTGTGATAGAGTGGCGAACCTCGTTAAGGACTGTTTATACTTTCGCGCAGGTTAGTATGATTAGTGATTAAACCTTAAGTACCCACCTATCACACCAAAAAAAACCCCACCGAAGTGGGGCAGTTGAACAGCGGGAGAAGCTGTTATTCCTAAACCATTAACTCAAAATGAGGCGCATCAATAAACGGACGTCTGTTTTGTGACCTTCTAGTATCTATGTAATCGTTCATAGCACTTTCCATATCACCTTCCCATTGTGCAATATTAGGCACTGTCCATGCGGCACCCCACCTAATTGGGACATCTACCGCTCTAGCGGCTTCTGCCATTGCATCAGCAATCTCGTCATATAAATTTAATTCCCATCTGCCACCATTTACATATGCCATTAAATCAACAGCATGACCGTCAATGTGTTTTGATTTCATAGTTTGCGATGCGCCTTTTTGTACTAAGGCGCGCTGTTCTTCTATTGTACGAAGCCCACAAATACATGAAAAGTCTTGCTTAGAAACACCAATTGCATATTTTACCACTGCAACCATTCTTTCGTCTACACCTTCAAGTTTTGAAAGACTACCTTTACCTAATTTAAATCCCATAATTACCTCCTAAAGAATTTAGTAGCCGAACGCACAGCGAAGCTACTAGCCACGATAACGCCCAAGGTATACTGATACCACTCAGGCATACTTTCTAACGCTACAAAGCCCTCTGCAACGATCTGACGACCTTTTTCACCTGTGAACACTAAAATTAATGGAATACTGAACAAACCAACCAAATATTCGTCTTTCCATGAGTTTTGCGTACCTTGCGCCATAATGCGCTCCCAATCGGCAACCGATGTTTCTTTTGAGAGCAATATTTTGCTTTTCGCTTCTGCCTCAGTAAGCTTTAATTTAGCGTCTGCCGCTTGCTTGGTTGTTTTTGCATCAAGCCAAGAGCCTGCTAGACTTGCAACTGGACCTAATAGTTGTGCTATCATTTTTCACCCTCTATGCTCATAGATGTTTTTTTATCTGATTTCGCAGAGTATGCATTAAAGCCCATAAATGCCGCTACCACACCAGATGCAGCAATAACATAAACTGACGCAATATCTGTAATTAATGTAGCCGCTTTATCAAAACCTAAGACACTAGCAAGTAATATAATAAACGGATAAATTAACATCCCTGCTAATGCAAAACCTGTGTATCTCCGTTCTGCATCACGTTTTAAATCTCTGTCGTTTATCTCTAAGCGTCTTTCTTCTAAGCGTAGCTTTTCCCACTCGTCAGGCTGTATGACACCATCTCCGTTTGTGTCAGCTTTTTTGAACTCGTTCATTAGCGTATTCCTCAACTATGCGGCGATTATAACCTAATATAATTAATTTGCCAAACTTATCGTATGCCGCCCATTTTTTACCATGCTCTACTATTGTTGGCTGTTCACTTCTAGGCAGGCTACCTTCATGCTGTTGTGCGTTACCATGATCTTTGCCTGTTCTGCTTGCTCTAGGCATTGTTGTTTATCCGAGTATGTGCCAATCTGATAATACTTTAAATTATCAGTATTTATAAAATGCAAGAATACCAAAACATAAATCACGGCAAATAATCCCAAATATCTAGCCAACCCATATGATGCAAATATGCCGTAGAGCCAATGACAGTCGCAGTGAGTAGCAAAATGATAGAAACAGCAGTAAGTGCTAAATCAGCACGTTCTTGCGCCTCACGCCTCGCCCTAGCTTCTGCCTCGCGCTTTTCGGCTAATACTTCTCTGCGAATTTTCAGCAATTCCAAGTAACGACTTCTGCCATACGTCTGCGTTATCCATTCTTTGAGCTCTTCTTCAGCCTCCGCAGCCTGTCTAAGTTTCGCCCAACGATCCAACGCTGTAGCATTGGAGCTTTTGCT
>Ga0098037_1000191_pt1 | contig 36400 bp, 48 predicted proteins | sample 5_EtaG_FD_75050 | JGI IMG/M metagenome (GOLD analysis project Ga0098037, IMG submission 75050) | Marine viral communities from the Subarctic Pacific Ocean - 5_ETSP_OMZ_AT15132 metaG | ecosystem: Environmental > Aquatic > Marine > Oceanic | place: Pacific Ocean | collected 2015-01-08 | reverse complement strand
ATAAAGGATTTACTGCTCAAGAAACTATAACTCTTGTAGAAAATACAATATAAAAAAACCCTCCGTTTCCGGAAGGTCTTTAAAATTCGCGCGTGGCAAGAAGAGAAAACGCCCCCTCCTAACTCACTTACTTAATCTCTGCCATATTAGCTTTCTTATAAGGAGTAATTAATTTTTTAATCTCTCCTGCTGCTTTTCTAGCTCTTGCTTGAGAAGTTTTAGTTGAACCTTCATTATTTTCTTGAAGGATATTAAACTGCTCTGCTATTTGATCGAATAATTCTTGTTTTGCACTCATATTTTTCTTTTTATTAATAGTTCTAGGGTATCTGAATTCTGTTTTTATTAACCTATTACCCTTATAGGTCCAGGTATCTTTTAATCCGTATTCGTTTGTAAAATGTACTTCTTTAATTTTTTCCATTACATCATCATACTAGGATCAATTCCTGGTGTTTCGTTTTCTTTTTTAATATTAGAAACTACTGTTTCTGTAATTAACATAGTTCCTGCAACCGATGCAGCATTTGCTAATGCTAACCTTGTTACTTTAGTAGGATCAATAATACCGGCTTTAAACATATTGACTACCTTAGATTCTCGTAAATTATACCCTGCCCATATATCTCCTTCTTTAGTAATAATTTCTTCTTCTATATCACCAGATTGGTCTTTGGTATACCCTGCGTTCTCTAGTATTTGGTAAAATGGTTTTTCTGCTGCTTGAACTACGATATCATAACCTATCTGTTCATCACCGTCTACATCACCAATTTTTTCCACTAGCATTTTTGAACCATTAAGTAAAGCAATTCCCCCTCCAGGTAGTATACCTTCTTCTAAAGCTGCTTTAGTAGCATGTAACGCATCATCAACTCTATCTTTCTTTTCTTTCATTTCAACTTCAGTCAATCCTCCTACATGGACGATTGCTACTCCACCTATAAATGCTGCTAATCTATCTTGTAACTTTTCAATTTCATAAGGAGATTTACTTTCATCAATTTGAACTTTAAGTTCGTTAACTCTAGATTCGATTTTTTCTTCAGCTCCTAAAGCGTCTATGATTGTAGTATGTTCTTTTCCTACAGTAACTTTTTTAGCTTTACCAAACCATTCAGAATCAAATTTATCTAACCTCATTCCTTTTTCAGATGATACTACTGTACCTCCTGTAAGAACTGCGATATCTTCAAGCATTGCTTTTTTACGGTCTCCAAATTCAGGAGCTTTAACAGCTACTGCTTGTAAAATACCTCTCATTTTATTTACTACTAAAGTAGAAAGTGCTTCGCCATCTATATCGTCAGCAATAATTAATAATGATTTATTTTGTTGAGAGACTGCTTCTAAAATAGGAAGTAGTTCTTTAACTTGATTTAAACGTTTATCAGTTATTAAAATTAACGGATCACGAAGAACAGCTTGCATAGAGTTATTATCAGTTACAAAATAAGGAGATTTATAACCTCTGTTAAATTGCATACCTTCAACAGTTTCTAAGTACGTTTCTCCTGTACGGGACTCCTCTATAGTAACTACTCCATCTCGTCCTACTTTATCCATGGCTGTGGAAATTAACTCGCCAACTTCATTATCGTTATTAGCTGAAATAGTAGCGACTTGTTTTAACTGTTCTTCGTCCGTTATTTCTTTAGATAAATTTTCAAAATATTCTAATATATCTTCTACTGCTTTATCTATTCCTCTTTTTATATCTACTGCGTTAGATCCTTTTTTCATAAACTTTAATCCTTGTTTATAAATTTCTCTAGCTAATAAAGTAGATGTAGTAGTTCCATCGCCGGCTTGATCTCCAGTTTTGATAGAAGCTTGCTTGACTAGTTGAGCTCCAATATTTTCAACTCTTTCTTCTAAATCAATTGCTTTAGCTACGGTTACTCCATCTTTTGTAGATATAGGATTACCCATACTTTGTTCTATAATAGCATTACGACCTGCTGGTCCTAAGGTAGCTACAACTGCATCTGCTAGTTTATCTACACCTGCTAAAAGCTCTTTACGAGCATACTCTGAAAAGATTATTTTTTTATCCATTTTTTTCTAATTCTTTTACTGTTGCTAAAATTTCTTTATCTTGAACTATGTAGTACTCTTCTCCTTCGAAATCTATTCTAAGGGTTCCTATTTTAGGCACTAATACAATATCTCCTACTTTAGCTTTTACTGTAATATACTGTCCAAATTCAGATGTCCTACCAGGGCCGATAGAAACAACTTCGCCCATCTCTGGTTTTTCTTTACCCATATCAGGTATCACTATAGTACCGTACATCTGTTCACCTGCGTCTAAAGGTTTAATAATTACACGATCATTTTGTGGAATAAGTTTTTTACTCATTTATAACTTTTTTATTTATTAATTAATATACGAACTATATTTATAAAATCAAACTCGAGAGCAGAAAGATTTAGCTAATCTTCAAAGTTTTTGGCTTTGAATGTTCGCTATAAGGTATAACTATTTGTAACAGTCCGTTTTTAAAGTCAGCTGATGCTGCACTTAAATCAAACTTACTGTCAATTTTCCAACCTAAATTAAATGAACGTTTAGCGATGCCTTTATGTATATAGACATCATCTAATTGCTCTTTAGGCCTTTCGTAATTTACTCTGATTATATTACCCTCAATAAGGATTTGGATATCTTTTTTATCGATTCCGGTACAGGCGATATCGATGCCTAAACCATTATCTCTTTCGTAAATATCTAAAGGGTGGGGTAATTTGGATTCTGCAAGAGGCTTATATGCTCCTGCTTCTTGGAAAAAATTCCTAACTAAAATATCGAACGGATTTCGTTCTAAAAATAATGTACTCATATCATTTGTGTTTGTGAGTGCCTAAGCTACTCGGTTAATAAAAATTAAATATCGCTCTCGAGTCGATTTTATAATTTATTATAAATATCTTTAAAATTTGTTTTAATGACCTTCTTTCCAATTATCAGCTATTTCAGGAGGTGCTTTTAACGTTACTCCAGGAAGCTTAGTAGTATTTTCCATAATAGTCTGTACGTAAGGAGCAAAGGTTTCAGCTTGATCGTCTTTAATATTTATAATAAGTTGATCATGAACCTGTGCTTGTACTATAGCGTCTATTCCTAGCTCTTTAGCTTTTCTGTTAATCTGCAAAGCAGCTCTATTTACTACTGACGCAGCTAATGATTGTAATTGAAAGTTTAAACAGTTATTTAAACCGTTTCTATAATCTCTATAAACTTTTAAAACTTGATCTTTTCCATATTGGTCAGATAATTGATTTCTAAATCTCCAATCTAATATTCTTTCTCCAAATTTTTCATATATTTTTTTTACTTTAGGTATATGTCTAATCCTACCTACATAGTTTTTAATATATCCATGATCTTTTACTTGTTTACGAGAATTTTCTCTCCATTCTTTTAGTTGAGGAAAGCCATCTAAGTAACCTTTAATTAATTCTTCAGCAGTCTTTTGATCTACTCCTAATGTCATTTTAAGAGCATAAGCTTCCATACCGTAGGCAACTCCTAATGAATAAGCTTTTGCCTTATTTCTTTTTACAGGATCTAGTTTTTTTAAGTAATTATCTGCTTTTTTATCGGCTGATACTCCTTCTAATCCTTCGGTTTGAATAGCAACGTAAGAATAAAAATCATAACCATTATCAAATATTTCTTGTAATTTTTTATCACCAGTAACTGAAGCAAAACAGTGTGGTTCTAAAGATTCATAATCTGAGTCAATAACTTTTCTTCCTTCACCGGCAGTTAGGAAAGCTCTTACTATATTTACGTATTTCATTATTATAGGAGCATCTTCTCCTTCTTCTAAAGGCTTAGGTAATTGCTGAGCATCAGATCCATACCTTCCGGAAACCGTACCGTTTTGTTTAAAGTAGAAGTAGTACCTACCGTCTTCATTTCTATCTCTAAACCTATCTACATAGGTAGACTTAATTTTAAGTAGTTTATTGTATATTCGAAGATTTTCAGCCCAAGCATAAGTTTTAGCTAGTTCTTCTAGCATAGTCATATCAAATTGTTCTTGACCTTTTCTAGTTCTGCTTTTAGCTTTTATACCCATATACTTAAAAACTATCTCTCCTAAATGTTTTTTAGATTGTATATTAATATATTCACCCTCATTTTTCTCTTTCCATAAAGACATAGAAATACGAGCTACTTCTAATTCATCAAGTACTGAGATCTCTCCGTTAAGTAGAAACTCTCTAATATTAGAATAATCTAATTCTTCTATATTTTTCTGAGTTAAGGAGTATTTGCCTGTCTTTTCAGATTTAGGTAAGGGAAGAGAATATCTTTGAACTAATTTTTGAGCCCAACTTCCTTTATTATTAGGAGGAAAATTATCAAAAGCTGTATTCATTACCCATTTCTTAGCCTCTGAAGTCTGAAGTAAGCTTTTCATTACTATCTCTTTATTCTCTTCTAAATCTTTTACTATGCTTGTATGGATACTATTTAGTAAATCCATATCTAAATCAACTCCGTAAGATTCCATAGGAACAGTTACTTCTCTATAGATTGGCATAACTTCTTCTTCAAAAAAGAAATCCCATAAATCTTCTTCTTTAAGTTTTTCGAGATATAAATTACAAATACGAAGAGTTAAATCAGTATCTGCTGAAGCATATTTACTAAGTATATCTAAATCTGCTTTATAAATTTCAAATAAAACTTTAGTAGTTTCTCCTCCATTTTTCTTTATAGAACCTTTAAGTTCTATCTGCTCTTCGTTAGCTGCTTTCTCAACATCAAGACCTAACGCTTCCTGATTCATTATAGCAATAGATTTAAGACCGAATGGATTACCAAAACCAAAAGCTCCTTCTTCGTAAACAGTATGAACAAGCAATCCGGTATCAACCCAAACGTCGGGAAGTAAATCTATACCAAAGTAATTTTTAATAAATTGAACGTCAAAAGAAGCATTATGAAATACTAATTTTTTACCTTTAAGTAATTTAAATAAATTTTTAGATATGACCTCTGTAGACTCATCCATAATAGTTTGAAGTTCTAATCTATCTTCGTCAAAATTCCAAACTAATGTAGGTAGGTAAAAACCTATCCCCTCGTCACCAGAAACTGACCAACCTACTATTTTATCTTTTCTAGGATTAAGCCCAGTTGTTTCAGTATCGACTGCTATTACATCTGAATCAAGAATATGTTGATGTAAAAGTTTTAAAGTTTCTTCGTCTTGAACTGTGTAATATTTTTTTTCTAATTGCATATATAACTTATTATTTAATAATATAAGAAAAATTATTAAGATTAAAAAATTCTTGAACAGCTAATTTACCGTCCTTTATATTTAATTTATCTTGATAATATTTTTCTATAGTATCTAATCTAGGAGTATAATCTACTTCTATATCATCATCCATTTTAACTATCTTATCATCAAAATTTCTATAAAATATTTGAAATTCTCCTCCATACTCTTTTAAAAAAGAATACATAGCAGGGGATAACCAACCTGTATTAGCACCGGTACCAGCCAAATAGTTACTTCCTATTCTTTGATAGCACTTTTGGGAACATCCAACCTTAAAAAATTGTTGGATATCTTCGTTATTTTTCCAAACTATAATATAAATTAATCTAAAAACTGGAAAGTCTTTAGGTTTGTAACTTACATGAGATAATGTGTCTCTTCTTATTTTTAATTCAAGAAAATACTTATACCTATTAACTTCTGTAATATGTTCAGTTAAAGCTCTTGTGCTCTTTTGCATAGTTCTCGGTAAAACAAAAGAGTCTAAATATTTAAAATTTTTAGGAATCATACATAACCATTTAATATAAATATAAGAAAAAAGTTGCAATTAAGCAACTTTCTTTTTAATATTCCCCATATAAATCCCATACTTCAGGGTCAGGTTCAGGTACTGATATTTCTTCTTGAGTTATAGCAAAAAGCTTACCATTTAAAGGCTCTAATCTATAATGACCTTTAAATTTAGTTTTTCTCATATATTGAGTTAAGGTCTGTACTAACCCTTCAATAACTGTTTCTTTATCTATAACTAATTCCCAATTATCACCTGGTGGTACTCTAATAGCTATAAGCTCGTTATTTTCTATTAATTCTTTTTCCATTACTGTCTGAGAGTTTTAGCAATTCTGTAATCTACGTTACTAAAGAAGTCCGGGAGTAAGCTAATATGAGATGCTCTTACAGGATTAATATCTAATCCTCCTCTTCTAGTATACAAACAAGCTACCATTAACTGTTCAGGTTGATATGCATCTGTTAAATGCTTAAATACCATTTCACATATCTCTTCATGGAAATGACTTACAGTTCTATGAGATACAATATATTTCGCTAACGATTCAGCTGAAGGTATATTAGGACCTACAATTCTAATAAATACATCTCCCCAATCTGGTTGATTTGTTACTCTACAATTTGATCTAAGTAGATTAGATCTAAGTTTCATTTCTTTACTATCACCGTAAATTGTAGATTCTTCTAATTGTGAAGCGTCTGATTTAAAAGCTGTAAAATCTATTTCGTCTAAATTAGTAAGTTCTCCTAAATCTTGATATCCTTCAAAAGAAATAGCTTTCCCTTCTTCCTCAGAAGCATAAAAAGAAACTATAGTACTGGTCTCTAATAATTCATCTAAATCTCTTTTAACTGTAGACTCTAAAGCTGATATACAATCTGCTGCATTATCTCCTATTCTAGTCATATTAAAAGAGTTTAAGTATAACTTTATAGATTTAGATTCTACGTGATATTCACTATCAGCCGGACATACTATTTTTAACATACCCGCTACAGGCTGACCTTTTGTAGTAATAGCTGAAACTTCATAACAATTCCAGGTATCAACACCTACGAATGAGTCTGAGGTTAATCCGTATCCTTCTCTATTTAAGTATCTTGGTACTTTTACTAATAATTCAGGAGAATAAGTATCTTTGTACCCGTCACCTCCTACTTTACCTAAATGTTTAGAAGCAATATCTACTACTTCTTGGTAATTTTTAACGTCTGCCATAATTTATCCTTTAAATATTTGTTTTTTACCACCTTCGTAAACGTAAGCGTGGCCGTGTTCTATTAATAGTTTATTTAAAGAGGTTTCTTCTCCTTTTATAAAAATTTCAGCAAGAACCCTTCCATACTTACCTTTACCGTAAGATTGTATTTCAAATCTTCCTTCGTTTAACATTAAGTAAGCTTCTGTGAATGCTGATGCTTTTAGACCTTTTGCTTTTTCTGCTTTATCTCTAGTTCTCTTTTCCCAGGTATCTACACCTTTAAATCTTAATCTTGCTTTTACCCAAGTATCAAATCCTAAGTCAATCATGACATCTGCTGTATCTCCATCGACTACTCTTACTAATTTTGCTCCGTATCTATACATTGATAAATTTCATTATTTGTTCTACCCTTTGCATAGGGGAACCAGTTACCGTCAAATAAGGCTGACGTACACCTTCTAGTACTGCTTTAAACTCCCAATCTATTTCAGATCTCCATTTTTCATCTACACTTCTAACTCCATCGTCTACTGAATCGAATTCAATAGGAAAATAAATATAATGAGTATATTCGCTTTTTATCCTATTCCAAGTATCTTCTATATAATCGTTCGTATATGTAGTTACTCCTTTCATAAATCTAGAGTAAACTAAAACATCCATATAACATCTATCTAATACTAAGTTATAAGGTTGAAGTAAAGCTTCTAAATGAAAACTACTAATAGCTAGCTGAGTAGCACAAGTACCTTCTTCATTAATAGGAAATCCATAACTACCTACAGTTCTAGTAGATTCATTTACGAATTCGTATTTAGGTAATTTATTTTTTAGTAATTCATAAACAGTAGTCTTACCTGTACTACTTGCTCCTACTAATGCTATTCTTTTTATCATAAAACCTCTTTTAAGAACCTACACCACATATATAAACTCCTATCTCTTAATATACGAAATAAATCATCAAGTTCCACCCCAAAAGTATTAAATCTTTCTTGCATTAATATTTTACCTTCATCGACTCCTGCTACTACTTTATGTAAAACTGCTCCTGCGTACTCATACTTACCTTGTTTTATCCCTTCAAAAGCTCGAATCTGTGGATCTTTACCTTTTAGTTCCGGAAAATCGGTTATTAATCCTGGATGCCCGTTATATATTTTGTATTCATTGCAAATATTAGGAGGCATTATTCTTAACCAACCGTGTAGAGTTATAATAGGATTATCATAATATTCTATTATTTCAAGTAATTCTTTTTCGGTAGGTTTATTAGGAGTAGTAACTAAAAGATCTTGTTCTAGTATTTCAGAATTAATAGTTCTTAATCTAGTAGGTCTTTCATTAGTTACTATAACGTCAGGCCATCTCTTAAGTGACTTAGATATATCAGTAATCTCTGAACCTGTTTGACTAAAAAAAGCTATCCAAGGTCTTTTCATTTAATTTTTTCTATTATATTTTCTAATCCTACTGGGTAGGAATACCTACCATCATTAATATCAAATTTTAAATTATATTTTGAAATATCTACTTGATTTTCAGATATATTCTCTATAACTCCTATTCCCGGTACTCCTATAAACTTAAACTTTACAGTATCCCCTATTTTGTACTTCTCTTTTTCCATTGGTAAACCATCTAAATTTTTGTATATTGCTTAATATTAAATTAACATCCTCAACATCATGATTAATTAATTCAAATAACTTTTGTGATTCTTTAGACCATAGCCCATCTGAACCGTATTTAATACCTTTGATACCATGTACTACTGGGTTAGAAGTATCTAAAGAATATATCCAAGGATAGTGAGCATAAAATGCAAATTCCTGAGGTAGTCCGCATCCTAATAAATGATGAGGTTTTTTTGTATTAATAATACCGTCTTTTAATAAATCTCCAAGTAGCTTTACTCTTCCTAGCATCCAGCTAACGTATTTGTTAGGATGAGGAACAGATTCAGTATAATACGAATAATCAAACGAAATAGCTATCATATCTACATTAGCTATATTATTCATATAATCATAACACCCAGCTATTTCTTTATAAGTTTTTCCTTGAACTACTCCTATTTTTTTCCCATAAGCTACATCAGCATATCTTAAATTCCAGCCAGACATTTGAGACATTGTAGTTTTTGCATCTTCTAATGCATCAGGAACTATATACCAGGTAGGCCTTACTTCATTTATCCAGTGTATAAATTTATCAGAATTGAAAGCTTCTTCTAACTCAAAAATAGAATTATCTAATATTACTTCTCTACCTTTTTTTATAGCTTCTTTAAACTGTAAGAGATATTCTTCATCTTCTTCAAATAAATGTACTAAGGCATAATCATAATCAGTATATTTCTGTACTGTTTCAAATATACTTTTAGGGCTTTCGTGTGCTATTTTAATCATTTAAATTTATATTTTCTAAACTATTTTTTAAATCATCAAGTGCGGTGTCTAATTGATTTAAATATTTAGTAGTATCGTCATCACTAGCTTGCTCTACAGCTTTTATTGCTATAGAAAGAGGTACTACTTCTATATTTAAACTTTCAACGAATATTTTATGTTCTTCTAAATTAATCATTTTTATCTAAATCTATTATTTCGTATGCAGGAAATTTTTCTAATTCGTAAGTTTCAAAGAACTGTGTTAAGTCAGGTCGAAAGTAGTTAACTGATTTCATTACCTTTTTATCTCTTGTTCTATAGACAATATACCGTCCTTCCGCAACTTTCTCATAATGACAGGCCTCACCTTGTTCCTTAGTTCTTTCGCTGACGGTCTGTATGGCTTCTTCTTCAGTTTTACAAGCTTTTGACATATTACTTGCTTGTACTTCCATATATGCCGGCCATATCTTATTCTTAAGGCCATGTAGCATAACACCGTTCCCAAGGGAAACATAAGTAATGTCGCACAAAGCATCCAAAACTTCCACAATGTCGCCCCTTTCGCAAGCTTCTCTATATTCTTCGAGCTCTTCGAGTATAAAGTCGTATACGAATTGCCATTCTTTTTTCTCAGGAATTGTAGGCTCATAGTTATTAGGTTTACCAAAGGTTTTATTAAATTTTTCTACTTCATTAACAAAAGGAACGTCTTTTAATTTATCCCATTGAAATGAAAATTCTAATTGTTTACCCATTTTATTATCTTTTATTTTATTTTGAAACTTCATAAACGAACCTTCTTTATCATTAGTTAATCCCCCTACCGTATGAATCTTATCATATTCTTCAGGCCAAGGCCCTGGTTCGTCTGCTTTTTCTAAGAAATCCATCAAATCAGGATCTTTAGTCCAATCTTCTGCCATATTATGATATATGAATTAAACTCGACCATAACTCATGAGGAACTTCTTGACAGAATTGACTGTTAGGTGCTACTATTACTGATACAGCATCATGAGAATGTAATGATTCTTGGTGAGAACATATAACTCTAAAGTCAGTAATTCTCTTATCTTCTATTAACTGCTCATATAGTAATCTAGCAGCATCTTCTACAAACTTAAGATTAGAACCATTTAACTCTGCAAATGCCATCTCATCTTCTCTTTTAACTACTACTTGAGTTTCAGTCATAAGAGCTTTAGCACACATCTCTTGTAAATCTTCAATCCATACAATATCTTCAAACTCAATAGATACTCTTGCTACTGATCTTTGAGAATGAGATACAGTTGCTTTATTTCTATATTTTCTAGCATGCTCTGCTAATTCGTAAGAACAAGGGCAAGCTGATGAGTATACAAAGTCGAAATGCAAATACTTTCTAAAACTCCCGCTATCGTCTATATTACCTTCTAAAGTACAGTTGTAGTATTGGTAACCTGCATTATTAGATCTTAAGGACGGAAGTAAAATAGGATATGAAAAATGTAAACCTATTTTAGCATTAAAAGTCTCTAAGTTTTCTTTATACTTTAGCAGTATATCGTCTAATTTATCGTATACTTTTTCGTTTTTATATTCGTAAAACGATCTCATAATACGAGACATATTAATACCTTTTTTATGAGCAGCTAATGATACAGTCCCAGTTACTTTAGTTTCAAGTTCTATATCTCCTCCTCCTCGTTTATCGTATTTAAGAGGTAATCTAAAATTATGAATACCTACCTGCTGGATAGCTACAGGAGAGCCTTGAATTAAAGAAGACGGTCCATTTTGTAGATCAGGAAAAGTCTTTATATCATTTTTAGTAGGTTTAAAATTAGAGTCATATTCTCTATTAGGTTCGTAGTATTTTTCTGAATGTTCGTTTGCTGGAGCTTCTACGGTTTTATCTGCATCTCCTATCCATTCGTAACCTTTTGCCATTTCGTTTTTTGTCATAGTATTAATAATATATAATATAAGTAATTTATTTTAATTATCCAAATAATCTTGAACTGTTTTAGAATCTTTTCTTTCCCATGGATAAACTATCCAATCAGTATTTTCTAACCAGTTGCAGTAGAAATCAGGTTTGGTAATTGTAGTATTTCTAACATCTAAAGTAGCGGTAGTATGACCTTGTTGTTTATAGGTTTTAAGTGTTTGACCAGAATCGGATATATCATCAACTATAAGAATCTTACGCTTGTTAATATCAAAATTAGGCATCATTATATCTTCTTCTAATTTTTCTAAATGATCTATAGTCATATGTTTAATACCTAGTTTATGAGATAACATAACTGCTAAAATTAAACCACCTCTAGGTATACCTACTACGTAATTTACTTCAATACCGGTATTAGAATTGATTTGTGAAGCTAAATTACTAACTTGTTTATCTATATCTTCCCAGTTTATATATTTTTTCTTTATTCCCATGAATGGTTCATTGTCCAGTTTCCAGTAGAATAATCAACATACGAAGTCTTACCTACTGTTTGTAAAACTTCTTTTAAATAGTCCCACTGTTTAGGAGTTACATTATAATGATGTACTCCAGATGTAAATCCTTTTATCCAATCTATAAATTCTTTTTCAGTCATACTTGTTATCATATATTAAGCATATTTCTCTATTTTCATCTTTCCATTTATAGGAAATTAATTGTTTTTCTTCTTCTTCAGTCTGTAATGATATTAATTCAAAAGGAATTTCACTACTTACTATATATTTTCTAAGTTCTTTTAAGGTTACATACTCTTCTTCTATTCCTTCTTGTAAATCTGATATTATATTTATTGTGTTTAATTTGCCGATTTTGTAATCCCAAGCAGGATTGCCTTGAACTGTTATTATGTAATCCATTCTTTGAGGATTAGCTAATTTAATAATGTTTTTAAAATCAATCATTGTTATTATTTTTTAAATTCATGTTTAATTTGTATAATCCATTTTTTTAGTCTTTCTTGAGTAAGTTCTGGTTGATTATCTTCATCTATAGCTAAACCATAAAAAGTACTATCATCAGCTAATGCTAATGAAGTATCAAAATCATACGAGTCATCTTTTTGCGTGTACCCTACTAATTTACCTCCTGATTCTATAACTACTCTACCTAATATGCCTATTCCGTCACAAAACCACTCATCATACCCTAATTGATCTCCTAATCCAAAAATTGCTACTCTTTTACCTGTAAAATCTACAGTTTTAAATTTTTCAAAATATACTTCCCAATCACTTTGAAGTTCCCCATCATACCAAGTTGGAATACCCAAAATATAGTAATTATGAGATTCCCAATCTTCTGAAGTTATATCAGAAACGTCTATAGATGTAATGTCTTCTTTTTCTAGTAAGTTAGTTAAATCTTCTTTAACAAGCTCAGTGTTACCGGTATCAGTTCCGTAAATTAATTTTATACGCATCTTTCAGTATTAAAAGCCATTATGTGAGAACGTCCTGTATACCTCCAACCTCTATCTCTAACAAAGTTCATTACTGGTCCATAGCTTTGAAATAAAGACTCCCTATCATCTCCAGCAGGCATCGCCCATATTTTATGATCAGGTATATTTAACTCTTTAATTAGGTCTTCTACTTCTTTAACCATAGATAAATCTTTATCTAATACAGGTTTAATATGGTAGTCATCATGATATTCTATAGATTGTCGTATTGCTTCTATATTACATCTTTTAGAATTATGCTTCTTTATCATTCTTTCATCTACCTCCTGTCCAGTAGGAGTGAGAGCGCCCATAACGGGGATACTATTAGAAAACTTAGGGCTAATGCTAAGTAAATTAATAGGATAATCGGTGTTAAGAAAATGAGATCCCTCAGTCTCCATAGTAATGAATATTTGTCTTTCATTTGCAAAATGTGTTAATTCGTTAACTAATGCAGGATGCATAGTAGGAGAACCTCCAGTTAACATCATCTCTTTTATATGAGGATGTGCATCATACATATCTATTATGTCTTGGAACTTAAAAGTTCCTTTTTCCGGATGAATACTCGTATACCATGAATCACACCAACCTCCTTCTCCAAAATAACATCTGTGAGTACATCCTGTTGTTCTTACAACTATAGTAGGATACCCTTGTCTAGAACCTTCTGATTGAACTGCCGTATATAATTCTAATACAGGTAGGGTTTTTTGATAATCTTCTATTCTTTTTAATTTTCTAAGGGACATATATTGCGTTATTTTTATTATGTTCTCTAAATTCTACTTTTGATATTTTAACTCTACCATCAGTTTCTTCTTCTATAAAAGGGTTTACTTTATCATAAATAAATTGGGCAAATCTTTCTGCGCCAGTCGCCGGAATGATTCTTACCTGAGCTACTTTAGCTTCATTCATTTTTAAAAAAGAATCTTTAAAAGGATCGTCTTCAGCTACTATAAAAGTATGATCGAACATATAATCAAACCATTCTTTTGGAGACATATTATCTATTCTACCTTTTGCTCTTTTCATACCGCCGAAATCCCAAACCCAATTTCTTTCGTCTAAGTCACCTTCAAAATATAATTTAAAAGATACTCCGTATCCGTGTAAAAATCTACAGTGTGTAGTCTCAGCTTTCCATTGACGAAACACTGTACTAAAGCCGTCAAATACTTTACTTGATTGAAATTTTCCCATAACTTAATTTTTAAACTAATTCTTCGTATATACCAACTACTTCAGATAAAATAAGAATAAAGCATGCTACCCATAAATTAAAAGGTAAAAAACAATACCCAGTTATTCTAATTCCTGATTTTACGAATGATATTAGTTGATGTAATTTAGGATCTGGAGCTTCTTGCTCTTTATTTGAAGTCCTTGGTTGAACTTGATGAACTAAACGTTCATTTCTGTTCCATAACTCATTGTTTATTTCTTGTTGCATATTTGTGTTTTTAAAGTGGTGCTACGACACTATTAGTATTAAAATAAATATAGTAATTTTATTTTTTATTTCCAACTAATTTAATGAATTTATAAAATGAATAGTCCAAGCTATTAGTCCATTGACTTGTAAAACTACTAAGTTCCATTGTTTTCTAACTGATACTTGAAAAATAACGCAAATAAAACCTATAATAAATAAAAGTGGTTCTAATGTATGTTGTCCAGCCATTAAAAGCCCAGCTCCCATGTAACCAATTCTACTAGATATTCGTTCAATTGGTCTTAGCTTACGTTCCCTAACCATGGATCTTAATATTTTTAATCTCCAATTTTTATTAAATATTGTTTTTTCTCCCATTAAGTTCCGATTTCGTCTTTAAACATAGCTCTAAAGGTTCTTAACATATAAAATACTTTATGTGTTAGTGCAATTACTATAGATAAACCTATACCTCCTAAAAATAATTTAATATCAGTTATAAAATATTTACCAATAGCAGCATACCCTATAGTCAAAATACTATCTAGCCCTATCATTACTGGGACCATTCCTAATATATTCTTTGGAAATAGTTTACAGAGTTCAACTACTATAAAATTAGCTAATATTAATAAAACTGTTAAACCTAATCCTAATAAAAAATCTACCATTATAAACTTAAATAAAAAATTAAAAGTATTAATATACCAATAAAACTTGAAACAGCTACGGATACACCTAAAATAAGGAATAATGACGTAGAAACTAACTTACCAAATTCTTTTTGTTTATCTTTATTCATTATATATTTAAGTTATAACCTCCAAACTTTTTCATATAACTGGTAATTTTTACTCCATTACCGTCTTTTCTTACTTTACCAGTCCTAAACCATTTTTTAACACTTCCTTGCCCTCCTAAATGAGCAGCAGCTAGAATACCTGATTCAGTAACTAAAATACCATGAACTATTTTACCATCGTATTTTTCTATATATTTAATCAGTTTTTTCTTATTATATACAAGAAGCCTTCTCATAGCTTCTTCCTGTATTCTAGGGCTATTTAAAAACTCTGTTTTAGATACTTTTATTTTTATAGTTTTTAATGTAGCTTTACCAAACTGATATCTACCCATATACCCAAATCTATTTACTACATCGTATCTATTTCTAGATTCTTGATGACCTATAGCTTCTAAAAAATCATAATGCCCGTTACTTTCTAATTTAATCTTTATAGGAGCAGTTGTAATTTTAATAGTTTTAATAGGATTAGTTTTAATAGTCGTTACAGGAGTAATATAAGATCTTATAGTCTTATAAGTAAAAGCAGATAAAAACGTAAAAGAAGATCCTAAAAGTAATATAAAAAATAATTTTTTCATATTAATAAATATTAGTTACTACTTGTTAGTCCGTAATCACTTACTTTAGTCAATAGCCATGCTTGTCCTACTCCTCCAGCGGAATCTGGTTTCATTACTATCATTTGAGTACCTTTAAGATAAAACATTAATCTATACTTATCGTTTTCTTTTTGAACATATAAAAATTCTTCTTCTATAATAAACTCTCCATTTGCTACCTCTCTACCTTCAGGTAATTGAGATATTCTAGTAAAAACGTCTCCTTCATCTTTATAATCCATATATAGGATAGTAGTACCGTCCCAACTTGACCAAGTACCGTAGATATTTTCATTTGAAGACGCATATCCTAATTTAAAATTAGATACTGTAGTACTAGCAGAAGTTTGAGCTAATAATGTACCTAACCCCATAAATAAGAATAATATTATAGCTAAAATAGCTAAAAACGTAATTGAATCTTTTTCGACTCTTTCTTTTCTATTCATAACATTTAATTTTAGTTGACCCAGGGGGGACTCGAACCCCCGACCTCTTTGACCTTATAAGTGGTATATGCATCTACCTCATAAAAGTTAATTACTCTTTTATTTTACCCCATAAGTTAAGCCAAAGCGAGCTACCTACTGCTCCACTGGGCGAGTTTATTAAGCTGCATATTCAGCTAAAAGTTTTTCCACATGCGCTTTCGCAACTTCGTAAGCAACAGGTCCGGTCTCGTCCTCATACTGAACCGGATCAGGGCGATTAAGTTTAATAAACGCCTCAATACGCTCCACAGAGGAAGCAGACTTATAATCACTATTGCCACTAGGATAAGGCTTATAACTAGTATTAGTTCTACTATAAACCTCGTCAAATTTAATATTAAGTTGGTTACATAATTCTTCTCCATCTTTTAAGATATCAAATTTATCTCCTTCTAAATAAGGAGTAAAGTAACCTACTTTATCAGCTTCCCAATTTCCTATTCTAAAAGCTGCATCATCTGCATCTCTAAATTCTTGTCTACAATCAGGATAAATAGCATGATCACCAGCATGAATACCTAATGCAATATCTGTATTATTACCATTAGCATTAGCTGCTGATAAAGCAACTGCCTGAGTTAAAGAAGCGAAGATTTTATTACGATTAGGTACTACAGTAGCTTTCATATTATCTTCTTCATAATGACCTTCCGGTACATCTTCTCCTCCTTCTACAAGATTAGAATTTAATAAATTAACTAAACCATCTAACTTAATAACTTGATAGTTAACTTTATGTCCATTCTCACTTAAATAGTCAACTAGTGACTGAGCTTTATTTAATTCAACTCTATGTTTTTGACCGTAATCAAAAGATAAAGCTGTTACGTTATCATACTCTGATAAACATCTGAGTAGTAAAGTAGAGGAGTCCATCCCTCCTGATAAAGACACAACAACATTTTTTGCCATTTTTATATAATTTAAATTTTGCCAGGTATTATAAAGCGTATAGGCAAACGCTATTTTTTATCCTATAGTAGTTAAGTTAGACATTTTTTCTTCTATATCTTTCCATTCTTTAACATACGATTTAATAGTAGTATAATGATTACTTTTACTATTTAACATTTCTCTACTTACAGATTTTAATGCATAATTAAAATTAGCTGGGTAACATATAGTTTTTATATAATGAGTATCATTATCTCCTTTAATTACTCTTTCATAAACTGTATAACCTCCTGATGAAGATTTAGCAATAAAAAAAGGTTCCATAATAGGATCTTCTATTATTGTATCTCCTGCAGGTATTGAATCTGGTCTTCTTAACATAACTTAATAATTTTTAATTTTTATTTCCAATATAATTGTATTAACACTATTAAAAAAGCTAAACTTAAAGTAACGCCTGTTTTAAGTGTTATTCCTTCTCCTAAATGTAAGTAAGTACATATTGCCATAATTAACATACCTGATGAAAATCCTATTAATCTACCAGGCCATAACAAACCGTCAAAACCTAAAACTACAAATTTAGTAGCATTAATTAAAATATAACTAATAGGAATACCCATGCAAGCAATAAGCAATGGTCTTTCTTTAGCCCAGTTGCTCAAAAATTGTGAGTTGGTTTGATACCATATCATAGTTTGAGCTACAAAAAATAATATAAACGCTAATGCTATATTTCTATTCATCTAAAATAAATTTAGTTAAAGTTTTTTCATCTAACATTCCTACTTCACTTTTGATCTTTTCTCCTTTAATTACAACTGTAAAAGGAATATTTGTAACTTTATATTTAGCAGCTAAGCCTGATAAATCTTTTTCAACATTTATGTTATGAGCTTCGACTTTATCTTTTAACTCATCAACTACTTTATCAAAAATTTTAGCATAAAGTTTACAGGGACCACACCAATCAGCATAAAATTTAATTACTTTAATCATCTTCCTCTCTTTTGTTTACTTTTATTAAATTTAGTTCTTTTAGTTCCTCTTTTAGTAATATCTATTCCCCTTATTTTTAACCATTCTACTGTTTGAGTATAAATTTGTTTAGCAGTATTTTTTGACATATTAATAATTTAGTATTATATTATAATATAAGAAAAAAATTACGAAAAAACAACTATTTTATACTATTACCATCGACACTAACTTCGTGCCAAAATACTCTACCTTCTTGAATAGCTTTTTTGATATTCTTTTGTTTACCCATTAAAAATGAATTACCACTTTTAACCTCAACAAAATGTACTGAGCATTTATTTTTACTTCTAGTATCACAGAAAGCTACGTAATCTATAGGCATACCTAAAAAGGTACAATCTTCAGCCGGAACAGGAAAATTATCCATAAAAGGAACGAAATGTTCTATAGTTTTTCCCCACTGAACTGCTCCTGATCTTTTTTTAGCATCTATTTTAATTAAATCTCTCTCTATTTCAAAATCTTCTTTTAGTTTATTAATTTTTCTTTTAAAATAAAGTATTACTCCCACTATAGGAATTAATATTAATAATATGTATTCTAACATAAGTTAATTTTTATCCATCACAGCTTAGACAATCTTCTGAAGTTCTAGACCCTATATCGCCATTAATTACTGAATCGGTTCTTAAGTAGTAAAGGGTTTTTATCCCAAGTTTCCAAGCTGTTTGGTGTACTAAGTTAATAAATTTCGGTGAATCTGTAGGATCGAAAGCTAAATTTAAAGACTGTGTTTGATCTATATACTTCTGTCTAACAGACGCTTGCTCTACTAAAGCTAGCTGGTTTATTTCAGCAAAAGTTAAAAATATTTGCTTATCTTCTAAAGGAATTACATCTTCGGGTAAATTAGCTACTGAACCTCTATCTTTCATAATAGCGTCCCATACCTCCTCAGTACTTTGACCTCTTTCTTCTAAATAACTTTCTAATGCAGGATTTTTTCTTATAAACGTTCCTTTTGCAGAATTAAAAGTATATATATTAGCAGGTACTGGTTCTATACCAGCAGAAACTCCTCCTGAAATAGTACTGTTAGATACTGTAGGAGCTATTGCTATTAGGTGACTATTGCGCATACCTGTCCCTCTACACCAAATAGGTTCTCCATATTCATCAGCTAATTTTCTTGATGCTGTTTCAGCTTGAGTTTTAATTTGTGAAAATATTTGATGTGTATATGACGTAGCTGCTACTGATGTAAAAGGTATTCTTTCGTTTTGTAAAAAAGTATGCCAACCTAATACTCCTAACCCTATAGCTCTTCCTTTTTTAGCACTTCTATGTGCTCTAACTAATGAATCTCTACCTGATGTTTTTGCTAAAAATTCTTCTAAAACACCATCTAAAAAGTAAATAGCAGTTTCAATTAAGTCAGTATTTTTCCATTCATGCCATTTAGTTAAATTAACAGATGATAAACAACAAATAAAGGAATGTTCTTCATCTGTAAATAAAGTGATTTCGGAACATATATTAGTCATAGTAACATCTAAATTGTTCTTAACATAAGCAGGGGGATTATCGTTATTGACATTATCCTTATACATTATGTAAGGTTCCCCAGTTTCAACTCTAGATTTTAGTATTTCTACCCATAATCCTATAGCCTCAGGGTCTCTACGTTCTAATTTTTGCATAAAGTTATCATCAACTACTATACATTGGTGTAAGTTTAGACACTGTCTATTAGGGTCTCCTTTAGGTCTTCTAATTTGAAGATATTCTGCAATATCAGGGTGGTTAATATCTAAATTTACTGAGGCAGCTCCTCTTCTAACAGCTCCTTGATTAGTAGCTATAATAGTGGAGTCATAAATTTTAGCCCATGGAACTACTCCCTCTGATTGTCCCATTTCTACTGTTCCTATTTTTTCACCTCTACCTCTTATTCGTGATAAACCTATACCAACACCGCCGCCGAGGGAGGTAAGTCTCATTAGTTCAGCATTGGTTAATCCAATACCTCGAATTGAATCGGGCGTATCAATTCCAAAACATGAGATCGGTAATCCTCGGTCGGTTCCGGTGTTAGAAAGTACAGGTGAGGCTAAGTTAAGCCATCCTTTCCACATATAGCGAAAAAATTTATTTGCTAAATCAGGGCGATCTAATCTTTTTGCTATTGTATCGGCAACTCTACGGTAAGCTTTTTTTGGTGTTTCATCAGGCAGCAAATAACCTTTTGAAATCGTTGCAATTGAAATTTCATTCATCCATTCGGGATAATCCTTACCTACTTCCCAGTTGGAAGTATCTACAGTTATACTCATAACTAATTATTTTAAAATATTGCGTTAGGATCCCATTCCATATGACCTTTTGCGTAATTAGTAACTCTATTAGCGAAAAAATCAGTATGTTGTTTACCTGCTATTACTGCGTCAAACCATTTCATAGTTTTTAACGCTCCTTTATCTATTTCTTCTGAGGGTACTATAGGTTTTAAGCCTAAATCGCTCATTTTAGTATTAACTCTATGTCTAATAAAGTTTTTTAATTCATTTTTAGTTAAGTTTTCTAAATCTCCTAATTCGAATACTTTATCTATAAAATCAAATTCTAATTTAAGTGCTAATAAAGCAGCATCCTCAATTTCTTTAACAAGTTTATCAGTTTTAAATTCAGGATGTTCTTTCATTAAAGTTCTAAATAACCAGCAACCAGCTTCTGAATGTAGAGATTCGTCTCTTACTGACCATTCTACTATTTGTCCTACTCCTTTTAATTTGTTTCTCATTTTAAATGAAAGTAAGACTGCAAAAGAACTAAATAAGTTAACTCCTTCAGTAAATGCAGAAAATATAGCTAATGATTTAGCTCTTTCATGCCAGTTAGGTGTACCGTCATGGTTATCTCTTACATTCATTAACGATTCTATTTTAGCCATTGTAGTTTCGTCTTCTAAAAATTCAGCAAAATCGTCTAAACCTAATTGTTCGTTTAATAATGAATAAGCCTCAGCATGAATAGTTTCACTAGAACCTAATGTAGTCCCCATCATTATAATTTCAGGTTTTCTAAACCATTTAGTTACTAAAGTAGACCAATAGTCATTAACTATAGTTTCAGTTTGAGCAAATCCTTTTAAAATTTGTCCTACTACGTTTTTTTCATGGTCTTTAAGGTTAGATTTCCAATCTGTTACATCTTGTGCCATAGGTACCTCAGTATGTAACCAGTGTGCTTGTTGCTGCTTTAACCAGTAATCGAATGCTTTAGGATATTCGAAAGGTTTATAAACTATGCGTTCTTCTAATAAACTCATTTTATTAATTTAATTTTAGGGTTAAACGAAAAAAAATCTCCAGCAAGTATATAAAATTCTTTTGGAGATGTTTCCATAAATAGCATATATATTCTACTTTTTGTCAAATAACTCTGACATTTTATCTCTGGATAGGTTAAATACAGGACCTTGTGTAGAATTAAACTGTTCGTTTAGATCAGCTTTACCTTCAAATTCTATATGTCCGTTATTAGTATCCATTTTTACGTTATAGGTCATACCGTCTTGACCATATCTATTTTTCATTACATGTACTCTACCGGTACCGAGTACTTTATCTTCTTTTTGTCTTGAAAGTGATAAACAAATATCTGCTACCATCATTTTGTCATAACTACCTGCTGCTTTATCTCCTTCTATAACTGAATCTTTTGCACCCATTCTATTAACTTGTGAAGGTGTTAATATAGGTATTTTTAAATCTTTAGCCAGACCTTTTGTAGCAATAAAAACATCATCAATCTCATCTTTTCTTTCAAATGACTTACCACGTGCAGGTGCTCTAAGGTAATCCACATAATCAATTATTACTAAATCAGGTTTATGTTCCATATCTATACATTTTTGTATATGTGCTTTAACAGTATTGACTGTAGCATTTTTTGGAGCATACTCCTTTACTATCAACTTACCTTTTAAATTATCTACGTATTTTTGAACTTCTTTACGGTGTTTATTAACTTCATCAATAGAGTACCCTGTAAAATAGCAGTCAAATCTTTTACCAACGTAATCTTCTCCAAGTTCCAAAGTATAGTAATTAACCTTATATCCAAGCTTAACGGCGTGAGCAGCTATAGCAACCATAGTCCACGACTTACCGCCACCAGGATTACCAAATACAATAGCCAAGTCCCCGGGTCCAAATCCTCCTTGAATACCATCGTTAAGGATAGGCCAAGGACTAGGAATAGTAGGACGATAATCAACTCTATAACGCGACTCAACATCTTTATTATACTCATGACCTATATTTTTATCCATTCCGGCTTTCATAGCTTTTTCTATTCTATCTCTTATACCATCAAAATCTCCTGCTTTTAATAAATCAGTAGAACTTAGTATAGCTTGTTTCATTTCTTGATTTTTGCAAAAAGTAGTAAACTCTTCTTGTACGTATTCTAAATCATCTTGAGTTGCTTGGTAAGAATTTCTTAATTCTTCCTTTAATGCTATTTGAAGAATATCATTATCTATTTTTTGAAGTTCAACTTTTAGAACATCCATAGTAATGGTAGTATGGTACTTATCAAAATACTTAATAGTTTGTTCAACTATCCACTTATGAGCATCAGAGTCAAAATAATCTTCACTTAGTACATCTCTTACATTAAGTAAAAATTTTTTATCTGTTAGCAGTGAGCCCAATACTTTCAGTTGGAAGCTTTTTCCATACTGATTCAATGCTTTTAATGTCATCTATAACTTATTTTTTAAAAACCGTTAAACCTCTAAAGTTCTCTAACCAACCTTCAGTATTTTTAGTTATACCTTCTATTTTATCTTGATCTAAAAGGTGTAAAAATGCCCCTGATTGTAGGTCGGGTATGTCACTCTTTATTATATCTAATATATGATTTTTTTCTTTATCATCCAACACAGAATTATGAAGATTCATTAATTCGAAATTTTTTTCTACTCTATCCCAGTTATGTAAAATCTTAGCGTAAATTTTCTTTGGATTTTTACTAACCTCTAGCTGAGTTTCACAATGGTCCCATACGTTTTGAAGTGAACCTAATGAATCCCAAGTAAAACTTTTCCATTCAGAAAGAATAGTTTTAATTCCTAACCCTTTTACTCCTGGTAAATTATCTGAGTTATCCCCTAATAGTGCTTTAACTATATTATAGTTTTCAGGAAGTACTTTAATTTCATCTAAAGCATTGGTTGCAGTAATAGTTCTTTTTTTAACTGGAGCATATACTTCTATATTTTTATTAATTAATTGAAAAAAGTCTTTATCAGATGATACTATAGTTACTTTTTTATTATTCTTAGATCCTTGCTTAGCAAGGTAAGCTATGATATCATCTGCTTCTAGTTTTTCCATCATAATTTGCTGAACTGGAAGGCATTCTAAATAATCCTGAGTTCTATATAATTGCCCAATTAAAGCTTCTTGCTCTTCAGCTTTACTGTCGTATAACCCCCAATGTGTAATTCTTGTAGTTGCTCTTTGTGCCTTATAGTTAGGATCTATATTTTTACGATTTGTCGAACCACCTTTACCGTCCCAAACTACTACTACTCTAGTAGGATCAAAAATACGAGTTACATACCCCAGTGAACGCATGAAGCCTACCAGGCCGCCTATATGGTGACCTGATGGATTCATAGCTTTGAGTAGTGAAAAACTACGAATTAACATATTCATAGCATCAATCACTAGGATGTGATCGTTCAATTCTCGGGGTGGGGTTTCTTTAAGGTTTTTAAGTATATTTCCGTAATCTCCCATTAATCTAAAATACCAGTTGTAATCTTATCTTCTTCTAAGTCTCCTTCTTCTATTAAATCGAAGTCTATACTACCTACTAGTTTTAACCAATGGTCTTTATGTTCATTTTTATACTTATCTATTGCCCGTTTATCGTCAGGTATAAATCCATGAGAAGTCATTACTACTCTTCCTCTAGATTGTACTCCTCCTATATGATTTTTTTCTACTTGTACATTTGTACGTTTAGCAAATTCAACTTGGAGGCCGTCTTTTATCGCTTTGATTTTAGACGTACCTGGGTTAGTAATATTACCAAAAGTAATTACTAAAGTAGAATCATACCACATGGACATACCACCTTTATTCTGTAATTTAGGCATACCCATTGGAGATTCAGGTTTCATAGTCCAAACTTTATTAATAGCTACTAGAGTATTAGTATAAGGTGAATTCTCTTTCCTAGATAATAAAATCTTTTGATTAAGATTATTTCCAAATTGAGTAGACATAGCACCTGCATTCCATTCATTATTGTTCTTATTAGAACGGACAGATAAATCACAAGGTACTGAACCTATACTATCCCAGAAAAAACATATATCAAAAGGTAGGTTACCTTTTGCTTGTTCGTCCATTAAGTCTGCCATATAAACTGCTACATCTTCAATTGTATTTAAAGTTCCTCTATCAGCATAAAGAAAATGTCCTTCATAATCAGTTACATTACCGTTACTATCTAAAACTTCTTCTATTTGAAGTCCCATTTCTTTAGCATGATCCCAAGACCACTTCATCTCAGTAATTATGAAAACGGGTAGAATACCCATCTTTTGAGCATTTACTGCTGCTTCAATTAAAGCTGTTGTTTTACCTGTATCTGAATGTCCTCTTAATAAAGTGATATGACCAGTAGGTATACCCGGTAAGGAAGTGATATCTTGAAAAGCTTTTGAAAGGGGTATCCAACCCTGTTCTTTAAACTTAACGGATGCATTAGAAAATCCTTTTTTCTTTTTAAAATTACTTAAATTAAACGACTTTCTAACTGCAGCAGTCGCTCTTTCTTTTACTTCTTTATTTTTTGCCATTTTTATTCATTAAATAAGTCATCAAATTTACTAACTGTATCTTTATTGCCAGCAGTAGCTGTTTCTAAAGTAAAGTCAGTCTTTTTGGGACTAGAGCTTTCTGGCGGTGTTTCAGCTCCTGCTGCTGGTGTAGATTCTTCTACTGCATTAGGATCTAAATATTCTTGAAGTTTTTTCTTTATGAAATCGTAATCGTATTGAGTAAATACTTCAGTAGGATTAGGTTGTTCTTTAATCCAACTATCTACTAAATCGTTATTATCTGATAAAGGGGTCTGTTTTGGTTTAATTCTAACAGTAGTTTCAGGGTAAGGATTACCTTGTCTTTGCTCTACAACCATATCCCATCCGTTTAACACGTCTGTAAAATCTCCTACATCTTCATCTTCTGCTAAAGCAAGTAGTGATTTATATATCGTTATACCAAATCCCCATAATCTTACACCTTTATCTTCTTCTCCTCTTACTACTACAGGAGCGAAAATTCTAGTTTTCGGGCTAATTTTACCAGATAAAGACCAATTATCTTTATCGTTAGTCTTTCTTAACTCTTTTACAAACTCTTCAATAGGGTCCTGTTTACCAAAATTAGATAAAGCAACCATAGGAAATTTTCCAATTCCGTAATGAAACTTTAACTCTTTAAATGGAAAGGTAGGATCATAAGCAGAAGGTACAATACGTACTGTCTGTTTTCCTAATTGAGGTTTCCAAAATATTTCTGAATAATCGGTCTTTTCTCTTTGTTGACCGTTGTTGTTTAGCGCATCTAATTTAGCGCGGATTGCATTAATGTCCATATAACTAATTTTTAAATTATAACTTATTATTAATATAATGATAAAAAATTAAAGCGCCAACTATAACTCAATAATTTTATATAATTTTGTATTAATTCTTTTTAATTCGGGTCCTTTGGTTAATAAAATACAATTTTTAAAATCATTCCAATTTACCCTGTAACTTGTATCTAATTCTCCATTGTTGAGGGATTTTATTAATGTGTTAAGAGCATTAATAGTATAGAGAGTATTAGTTTCTTTTTTTCTATGCACTAAAATGGTATTTTCTATAAAATTAGAAACATTACCAAAATCTACGTTGTACGTACACATATACTCATTCTGACTTTTAGAATAAAGTACGAATATTTTATTATATATAATTTTATACCTTTCCTGAATATTATTTAAGACTAAGTCTAATCCTTCTTCAGTAGAAAAAGTACAGAACAGTTTATTACTCATATCTTCGCTTGTAAAAAAAGGTTCGATATCGTAATCGAACTTCGGTACTGTTGTAAATGTTGTCATATATAAATAGTTAATCTGTTCTATAACATAAGATTTGTGCTATATTTAAATTTAACAGGGTATTTCCCATGTTTTTCCATAATTTTTTGTATATTTTCTAAAACTTCAGATTTATCTTCTTTACTAAAGTCAAATAAAAATGCATCGTAAGTGTAAAGAGCTATTAAAGTTTTTTTATCTTTTAAATACTCTAGTACTTCTTTTAATATAATAATATTATTTGAAGTTTCCAACGATTGCATCATATAATTCATTAACTTAGCAGGATGCATATCTTTTAGCTCGTTTGTAAAGTGTTTACCAGACTGTGGATTCCATACGTAACTACCTTCATTAAAACTGCTCCACATAGCGTCTATATACTGCTGTATTTGTTTGAATATTTCAAGATTTTTATGTTCTTCTGGTATTTTACCATATATTGCTTGAAAATTAATTTGTTTTGCTTCTTTATACTGCTCTTCAGTAATATCTGTAGTGTTGAAATAACTTTTAGCTAATTGTTTATGAGCAGATTCTTTAGTTAAAGGGTAGTCTATCTGTTCACAAAGTAACCTAAGGTGGTAACCATCAAAATCGAATTCAACAAAATAATCATTTTGAGGTTTAAAAGTTTTTCTATGTGCTTCAGTATGGGGTATTGCGGCAAAATTAACACTATTGAAATTATTGGTAGGTCTTGAAGTAGGGTTATATAGATTATATGAAGTAAATACTTTATTATCCTTAGTATTAAATAAAGGATTACGAGGTTTAAAAGTATTATTAAAAGGTTCATAATATATTCCTAAACCTGATTGTTCTATTAAAAAGAAAACGTTTGTTGCTAATTTATTATAAAAATCAAACCCATCTGGTATTTCTATATTAGTAATAAAATCCTTTATAGAATCGTATACTAACTCACATTTTTCATAAAGTTTTGCAATAGGTATAAATGTATTTATATTTTTATTTTCGCTAAATTTATTATAATACCAATCTATAGTAGGTATAGAAGATTTATATTCTAATTTATCGAAATATTTCATAGAATATGCCAGAGATATATCTATAGCTTTCTGTATATTAAAGTGGTAAAGCAGATCTTTTTTATTTAACGTATAAATTACTTGTGCTTTATTTAAAATATCGTAGACACGTTTTTTATCTACATTAAGACCATCTTCATGTTCAATAGGAATTATAAAACCGTGTTTACTATTTATCATTCTTATATAAACAGCAACTGTTTTAGATAATTTTGGATGATATAAATCGTTAGAAGATATAACGTGTACAAAACACCCTACTCTAATAAAATTTTCTAAAGATACTAACTTAGATTCTTTTTCTACTATATAAAACACTTAAAACCTTTTCTTTAATATAAGAATAAAATTTTAAATATCAAACTAATATCCTCCTCCTCCGCTAGAACTACTACCTCCACCTGTAGACATACCTGAAGTAGAAGGTGTAGAAGTATTATTATTAGAGTAGTTTTGAGTTCTTTGTACTGTAGTAGGAGATGTTTGTTGTTTTAATTTTTGAGTTTCGTTTGATCTTCGTGTTGTTTCTACTCCATATCTAGTATTTGATTTATCTCTAGGTACTAATTTACTATGAGGATTATCAACATGTTTAGCTCCAACCATTGGTCCTTTTATAGGATGCACATGATAAAATCCTACATATTCTCTATTAGTTCCTTCTAATAAAAATTCTCCAGGATTAGCATATAGGTTTTCTGTTACTTTTGGTTCTGAGTATTCTCCTTTATAATCTGGTAATGTATTAAATAATGGATCTCTATATTCGTTTTTACTAACACCTATACCAGTAGAAGGAGATGGTATATCAAAACCAGTTTTTAACGGTTGTATATTATTATCTGTTATTGGTAAAGTATCAACTAGGTATTCAGTAGGACCTTTTATTAATAGTTCTGCTCCTGGTATTTCTTGTGCAAGTTGATTTAATATATTTTGATTTTTTGTCTCCATACCTTCTAAAAAGTATCCGTTAACTATTTGATCTTTAGCAGGACCTTTTACAAACCATGGAGTATAGTATAATTTTTCATAAGATTTTTTAGTTTTTTCAACTTGTTTAGCACTGTTTAAGGTTATTTCTTTAACTTTACCTGTACTAGTATTTTTGTAGAAAACTCTCATCATTATACCGTCTTTTAGAGCTTTACGATTCGGAGGTGTTTTGAAAGAAACTGCTCTAGTTTCAGAAGATGAATACTCTTCTTGACCTTCATCGTTTAAGCCTGGATCTACTTCTTCTTTAAAAGTTTTTACAAATAACTCTTTAGCTTTAGAAAAATCTCCTTTTTCGAAATCTATTCCTAGTTTATCAAATATTTTTCCAGTAGATGTTATTACTATTTCTTTATTAGAATTAATAATTTCTCCAGCTTTATCTCTCAATCCTTCTATACCATCAAGGTCGGATTGCTTTTTAAATTCGTATTGATGTTTTGGTAAATACATAATTATGGTCCTGATACTTTAAAGGTTTTACCGTTGGATGCTGTACCTGACGGTCGATTTAAACTATTTCTAGAAGCTTTCATTAAAGGTTTCAAAAAACTAGGGCATTTTTTTGCTTTTTGACCATACTTCTTTACACTACCGGCTGAAAACATAGAATAAACACTTCCGTAGACTGAATTACCTGCGGCCATATCTAAATGAATAGCTGTTCCGCTCATATAATACTGTCCTAATCCTACACCTGAAACTCCTTTTTCTCTAACCTTTCTTATAAAAGTTTGTGCAATATCGCCACCTTTCCATATTTCTATTTTTTTACCGTTATTATCTAGTATATTACCGTCTACACCCCATCCACCGTCATGTCTAGCTGAACCGGTAGCTGTTTTTCCTTGAACTCCATCTCCGGATAAAATAGCTTTTCTACTAGATGCTCCACCGTTTACTAAAGGTCTATTACCTGCTGAAGTAATTCTAAATGTAGTTCCGGTTTCTTTAGCTGCATATTCTAAAGCGTCCATTAACTTCTGTTGTATAGGATCTCTACGTTTTCCTAATTTACTTTGACCAAAGCTACCTCCATTAATTATTACAGATCCATCACCAGGTAATCTAGCATCATTTGGATTATAAGGTACTACCGGACCAGGAATACCGCCGTCGGCTGGGTCAGCAACAGATGCTGGTGCTTTAAATTCTGTAGTATCAGCAGCTTGTCTTTTGAAATATTCTAGTTCTGCTGCTGTTGGAGGAGTAATAGAGTAGAATTGAGTTTTAACAGAAGTAATCCACTTATTACCGTCTATTTTTTGATCTAATCCTGTTATAATATAACCAAATTCTTCAGAATAATTAGTAGGCAGTAGTCCTGGTTCAATCATAAAAGCTTGTCCTATTTTCAATCCTCCTAAACCTATAGTATCAAAAGATAGTTCTATAGGAATCGTACCTGGAGGTGGTAAAGGATTTTTAGAATCACCTTTCATATATGTTGTAACTACATATTTTTGACTATACCTCTTATGATAATTACCCAAAGATGATACCAGAGATCTATTCCAGTCACCATCATCAAACCAATTCTCCCCATTAAATTCCATCCAATAATCATAATAATCTTTGATCCAAGATTTTAATCTTGCATCTTCAGGTTTATCTCTAGTATCTTTTACTTCGTCTCCTGCAGGGTCTGAAGTATCTGCTTTATGTCTTATATGTCTGTCGATTAATCCAGCATTCCATTTTAATAATACCCCTATATTTTCTTTAGACTTATCTCCTACGCCTTGAGCTGCTATGGATACCATATTACCTATACGGTTACTAATTTCACTACTAATATTAACATTAGTCATAGTGCTTTCACGGCCAGATAATGAAAGCTTAGGTATAAAATTTCTTAAGCTAGGTGTGACTTTTCTATCGACTATAAAGTACATATCTTCCTCTTCGTCGTAAAATAGATCTAAATCGTTAATACCGCCCATAGCTTCATTCATTTGCTTTAATAAAGTTCTAATAAAGTATACTACATTATTATTAGTATTAGAATCTGAATCTTCTGCTTCTGCGACTATTTTATCTAATTCATCTAAAATTAATTGACCTGAAACTAGAATGTTAAGTATGTCGTCAGGTTTTCCTCTCATTTGCCCTTGTGCTAATGCATTCGCTACTTGTTGATGAAAACCGTTTTTCCAAATTTGACCTACAGGGTATGCTTGACTATCGTCAGGCCATGTTAAAGTATTACCTTCACTATCTTTTAATGCTACTGAAACAGGAGGTGATGGTAAAACACACACCATTGGATTAATAGAAAAATGTAATGGTGTAGTTAGGTACTTTAATTTTTTTTGATAATCTTGTTTTAATTCTTTATCTTGAAATCCTGTATAAAATTGTGTAAGTTTTCTACCTGGAGTATTAGTACCTTTCGAAGGAGTCTTAGTAGCGTCTATTAACGTAACATAATTATTATATATATCTAATACAGTATATAATGGAATCCAAAATTCACATAAATCATCATTATCTACCATTCCTGTATCTTTTACTTCTAAATTTTCTAATCTAAAAGCAACAAAATCATTCAAATTTTCAGTGAAATGTTTAGAAGTATCTAATGCAAACTTAGCTTTAGTATATACAGGTTGAACTGTACCTTCAGCTGATTGACCAGAGGAAACGTTATTTTCTTTATTAAATTTTTCTTGTTCTAATCTGTTTTGCTCAAATGATTCTTTTAAAAGTTTAAGTTGTTCCCTAAATTGTTTTTGTTCCGGTGTTAATTGATTTTCAGGTAGTACTGCATTTTCAGTAATAAAATCTACAATTGCAGCACTATCTCTTCTAGATTCAGCTATCAAAGTCTTATCTAACGCAGTTTTAAATTCTTTACCGTTAGCTGCTTTAATTACTAGTGCGTCGTAATTACCGACAGCCGCTCTTGCTGGAGTACCTTCAAAAAATTCTAATCCATATTGACTAAAGTTTTTTTTCAAGTAGTAAACTACTTCTTCTTCTTCTAAAGCTGCTATTCCTCCTCCTGTAAGTACATCACGTTCTTCAATACCTTCGAAATCATACGTACTATCGATTACAGTACCAGGTATTGTAAATTTATCTCCTTTTTTAAGTTTATTTATTTTTTTAGCGAAGGCCTCATTCTCCATAGCAAATTTACCTTCCAAACTATCGATAGAATTCATAGTAGAAAAGCTTTCGGCTTTACTCCCAAAAAGTACATCTTCGACAGCTTGCCCGGCATTATCTATATCTGTAAGTCTTTCTTGTGCATTCTGAAGAATCATTTCTGTAACAAGCGGCCAGTTACCAGTTTGGCCAGCAACTATAGCATATTTTGTTAAATCAACAACACCGGTACCGATTGGATTTCCTAAACGCAATGCAGATTGCCAATTATTAAGGTCAGCTAAAGGTTGGCTATTGAGACCTGTAGTTTTATCTAATTCTTTAAAAAATTTATGATAAATAGACTTTCTTTCTTCCTTACCTTTATTAGTTTCGGATGGTGACATCTGATTGGCAGGAAAGACTTCGGAAGGATCAAATGTAACTTTTATAGATTCTAATATTGCACCTTTAGCAACAATTTTTACTGAGCAATCATAACCTCCATTATTATTTAAAGACCAGTTAAAATTTGTAATATATCCTACGAACGAATCATAGTTATAGTCAGCCTCTCCTTGAATTTTTTTCAATGCTTTTTCAAAAACTAACATTACATCATTAGTCAAATCTCCCTCTATATCATCGAAAAAATTATTATAAGTACTAATATCACTATTTAAAGTACCTGGTGCTGTAGAAGAATTTAACTGCTGGCTATGACCCCATTCTAATAGTACTGAATAGCCAGGTCTAAGATATAGTTTTTGCATTACTTCTAAATCTTCTAGTGTCCATACCTTAAAATTTACTTCTGCATCTCTCAATGTACCGTAAGTACCTTTTGATTTAACGTCTACAGATTCAATTCCTGGTGAAGGTCTAAAACCTAAACTTTCATAGTTATGATAAGAATTTGTTTTTGTGTCGTTTTGATTAGGAGCAATTATACCAAAACCCTGTTCATCAGGGGCAGGTAAACCGTCATCTATATAACCTTTTTTAGATAAATTTATAGGGGAGTGGTATTTTTTATCATTTATACCTCCTCTATAAATAGAATTATCAGTTAGTACTCCACCCATTAGTATATTTTGTTTAGCTAATGTATTGTCGCCTCTAACTGCTGAAATAGTTTTATTATTGGTAACTAATTCCTGTGCTTCTTTTTCGCTTATAGTATTAACACTAGATACCATTCTAGCCCAGGCGCCATTTCCATTAAAAAATAGTAAATGCTCTTTAGATTTACTGTACTCAGAAACTAAAGCTTCTCTCTGTTGAAGTTGCTTTATAACTCCAGCATCTAGACCTCCTCCTATAACATCTTGAGGTTGACCTTGTGGTGTATTATTTTGTGCTTGTTGAGACATTATCTACTATCATTTACTTCTTCAAATAATCTTATCGCAACCGATTTATTGGCTGGGATTCTTAACTGAACTCCAGGAGTTATAATTAAAGATCCTTTTTGATAATTATTTGCTGAAGAAATAATCCACCATAACTCTGAATCGTTATAAAACTCTTGGGCTAAGGTATCATACCTATCCCCGTATTGTGATATTACATAAATATCATTTTCGGTTAAAGGTATTTCCGGGTAAATTACATTTTTTTTATACCTTTTATTTCCTTTACTTCTTATAGTTTCTATCTTTCTAAATCTTCTTCCCATAACTTAATCATTTATAAAAGAGGTTATACCGAATTCAGCAAAAGTAGCTCTGTCTTCTTCAGTTAAGTTTAATTTTGGAGTCTCTCTTTGATTACTTGTATTAATTTTAAAATTGTTATCCGAATTAAAGTTTTGTAATCCCAATCTAAAATCTTTATTAGGATTAAATTTAGGAGAATCAACAAAAGTATTATCTATAGCAACTGTAGGTCGTTCAGCTGGTAAGACAGGTGTAACACTTGTTACTGTTGATTGCTCTACTTCTTGATTATTTTGATTTTCGGTTGAATCATCTATTTTTTCTTCATTATCAGTTTTAGGTTTGATTACTTCTTGTTTAACTAAAGGTATATAAGTCTTTTTATTACCGCGTGTAGTTTCAGCTCTATAGTTAGTTATAAGAGGATTTACTCCTGTAGTGGGTAAGAAATCGTGTATAACTTTAAAGTTTAAACTAACGTCTAATACATGAGGTAGAATTTGTTCTCCTCTAACTCCTTCAGGATTTTGGAATGAAATTTCCCATGGATAATCTTTTTGCCATGTATACTGAACTGATTCTATAATTCCGGGTTGTTCGTATATATAATCTCCTACTGTAACTTTTGCTATAGTACCTCTCATAAATTTACCGCTTGGCGCATATGTAGGAGCGGTAACTGAAGCTAGAGTCGCTGCTTTCTCATATAGAGGTTGCATCTCTGCTCTAGATTGAGCTGCTATTTTGAAACCTATATTAATAGTTCTTTCAAAACCTCCGTAAGTATAAAAACTTTCAGCTCTTCCTAAATATTTATGACTATCCCAACTAGCATTAAAGGAATCATCAAAAGTATCTAAAAAAGCTCTAAATCCTAAATAAAAAGTTTTTTCAGGAGTAACTATCTGAAATTCTAATTGTATTAAATCTCTACTTTCGTCAAAACCGTCTAGTGGTTGCTCTTTTACACCTAATTTATTAAGCTTATCTACTGTATCTTCATCATAAACACGGTAATTTATTCTACTTCTATTAATTTTTCCTGGATTACCTAGTTTAACTCTTGTTTCTTTATTAATTTTAGTATTAGTATAATCAAATGCGTATGTAGTAACTTGTCTTCCTGTAAATTCGGTAGAAGATAGAGGTATATCTTCAGTTTGTCCTTGAGACCTGAAATCTTCTATTGCACCTCTACTTTTTCCTGGAATTGTAGATATTAATCCACTATAATCCCCGCTATTTAAGTCATTTAATGGAATAGGTCTTGATGTTCCCCGTATAGCATCAAAATTACCGTTAACTCTAATTGGAATTGCTCCGTCTGGGTCTACTGGTGGGTTATCAAGAAATCTAAAAATATTAATATTATCTTCAGTCCTATAACCAGTATAAGTAGAACGAGGTTCAAATGCTTTATTGTTTGAATTTACTCCGCTGTAGATGCCGTTCATTAGACCATCAGAAGGAGAATCATTTAAAGAAATTAACTGACTATTTCTAGTATTATTAATATTATCACTAGTCTCTAATTTACTCTTTTTAATTTCATTAGCGGTTTTTGATGAAAAAGTTTTGAATACGGGTGCTTCAGTAGCTAAAGAACCGATTATTCCTTGATTAGTAGTACCTATAGAACCAGGTATTAAAGTAGTCTGTGGACCTGTTTCGGTTCCATTAGAACCTGTTATTTCCCCCCGAGGATTTTTAATAGGATTACCTTCTTTAGCACTTATTACATTTAATTCAGTTTTAGACTGTAAGTATTCTTTATTTTGATTAGGACTATAAGTATTAAGTATTAAACTTGGATTTTCGGTAACTTTTAATGATTCTCCTCCAGTAGGGCTAATTTGTTCAGCTCCTGTTGCTGTTTTATTTAATCCTAACTCACCAGGAACTGTAGCGGTTTGTATAAATTTTGAATCAGAAGTTGGAAATACTATGCCTTTTGTAGTACTAGGTGAAAATGTTCCAGCAGTACTATAGTAAGTTAAGCTATTATTATAAGCAGATATATCGGTAATAGAAGTTAATTTTCCTTGAATTCCTATATGATCAACTCCAATAGTACCTGGGGTTATAGTTGTATTTCTATCAGGTAATTGAGATTTAGAAATTAAAGATTTAGATGAAACCGGATTTCCAGATAAAGTAAATTGACTTCCTTGGACACCACCACCACCAAAAAATTCTGCAAAATTGCTTCTAGGAACATTATCTTGTAGGTAAGTATCTGCTCTAAATCCTTTTACAAAATGAGTACCAGTACCATTTACCGGTACTTGTGCTAACGTTGATGCCACTACTTGAGTTACATGTTTTGCAGTACCTCCAAAATCTCTTAATATATCTTTAGTAGTTTGATTTTTTAACCCTTGTAGTTTTTTGGTTAAATTTTCTTGTTTTAAAAGTGCTTCGTTACCTAGATATTTAATTCCCGGTTTATTAATAAAAAGTTTAGATATCCTAACTAAATCATCTGCTCTTTTATCAGCTTGTAGTAAAATTCCTCTTTCTTTTGGAGGATTTAGTATATTTTTTGTTACAAAAGGAGATTGGACTCCTGTTTCTGCATAAGTAACAGAACGGAGTTCATCCATTCGACCTTCATTAAGGTCTTTTCTTAAGTTCCTAATTATAGGCATTTAATTAATTTGGTGGATTATCTAAATACTTATCAGGAGTTAACCCATTTAAATCTAAAGATGAAGGTACTTGATTTATACCTGGTTGATTATTAAGGGAAGATTGATTATGTAAAGTTGAATCAATTCTTGCACCGGGCCTAATACCAGGAGTTTGACCTTGTAATCCTAATTCTGAGTTAGGTAATTGGTTGTCTAAAATTCCGTTTGCCATAATAGTTGATTTTTATAGTTTATTATTTATTATAAATAGATATTAATACTGTTCTTTATGATGTTATTAAGGAGAAAGCTTTTGCTTGAGTTCTACCGACCTTATCTGAATCTAAGTATACATCTCCTCCTGCAGCTATGACTCCTATAAGGGTATCTAATTTAGCTTCTATTTTAGCGAATCCATCACTCTGATCGTCATCTCCGGTAAATAAAGAACCAAGAGCTATCAAAGGTGCTGCTACAATTGCTAACTTCCCTAATCCTGCTAATGCTGGTATTGCCGCTATCCCTGAAATAGCAATTGCTGATAGTCCTGCAGCTATACCAAATAAAGCAGGTCCTACCAAAAATAAAGAAGGTAAAATTTCTACTAAACCTCCTAATTGAGAAAGTATTACACTAAATCCTTCAGCTGCAAATTTTACTCCTAAACCAAACATCATTGCTCCTGCTCCTATTAGAGCAAAAGCCCCTCCTAATCCTACTGCTGT
>Ga0098037_1000183_pt1 | contig 37303 bp, 41 predicted proteins | sample 5_EtaG_FD_75050 | JGI IMG/M metagenome (GOLD analysis project Ga0098037, IMG submission 75050) | Marine viral communities from the Subarctic Pacific Ocean - 5_ETSP_OMZ_AT15132 metaG | ecosystem: Environmental > Aquatic > Marine > Oceanic | place: Pacific Ocean | collected 2015-01-08 | reverse complement strand
TTGCATGCTATGATTAGAGAACTAGCAAATGATATAGGTTATACTTTTATGGAGATGAAGCTCCTTATAAAAAGGCAAACCGGTCTTTGCTTTATGAGAGATAAGAAAGAGTATTGTAAATCTTTTGCAGATTGTGATTCAGATGAATTAAATCTGGCAATACAAGAGTGTTTAAGAATAGGTGATGAGCAGGGTATTCAACTAAGATAATTGTTGATTGACTTGCTCATTCATTTTAGCATTAATCTCTTCTATTTTATCAAACTTATTGTCATTTATGGCCTTCATAAGATCTTCAACTAAAGATTGATCTATAGTAGCATCTACTTTTACATTTAATCCTTGATCATATGCATTTGCTTTAAGTAATTGCTGTAATGAGAATATAGTATATAATTGAGCCTCTTCTTCACTAAATGGATTTTTTTCCATGTCAAGACTGCCATCTATATATTGTTCAAATTTTTTGAAGTATCCTGTAAGAACGCTTGGATCATCCATCTTTCTTATGAAGTACATCATAAGATTTTCAAGGCCAAGTATATAGGTAGTGCTTAAAGATATATTTTCAATATTTTTTGAGAAATCATATGTATCTTGCACTTTAATTTTATCGTCAGACATAATTACAAATTTTAAAACATAAATTTAATGAATAAAATCAATATAAACATAAATGATATAAGAAAAAAATTTAAAGATTCATTAGAATTAAACGGTTGGAACAAAATAATGAATCCAGTGATTGATTCAGAAGAATTTGAAATAGCTATATATAAGCTCAAGTCTTATGTAGAAAATGATCAGAGATTTACACCTAAATTATCAGAAATATTTAATGGGTTTGTTTATTGTCCGTATGAAGATTTAAAAGCAATAATTATAGGACAAGATCCTTACCCGCAATTAGGAGTAGCAGATGGTATATCATTTAGTTGTTCTAAAACAGGAAAGGTTCAGCCATCATTGCGTTATATATTCTCAGAAATTGAAAAAACAGTTTATCAAGAATTTCCTAGTTATCAAAACCCAGACCTAAAAAGATGGTCAGAGCAAGGCGTACTAATGTTAAATACAGCATTTACTGTAGAAATAGGCAAGATAGGATCCCATTATAGCATTTGGAAGCCTATTACTAAAATGATATTAGATGCAATTAATGAAGATAAAAAAGGAATTGCAGTTGCATTACTGGGTAAAAAAGCTGAAGAATGGCATTTAAGATTACACTCTCAAAAAATATTTAAAGCACCTCACCCAGCATCCGCTGCATACAAAGGAGGAGTATGGGATTCAGGTAACATATTTGTCAACATAAATGAGTATTTAAAAACTCAAGGGACTATACCAATAACTTGGTAAATACCCTAATATTTTGTAAATTTATAGTCTATGTCAAAACCAACAATTAAGCAAAAAATACATAAAAAATTTAATTCAGATATTAAGAAATTTAGAGAAGAAATAGAATCAAAATATGGAATTAAATTATACATAGCTAATTCTAATTTTGAAGATATTCATCCTATTGAATTAAGTAAAGTATGGGATTTATTATTTGAAATAGTTGAAGAATTTCATCCACAATATATGAATTGTTATAAAGATCCTTTATTAACAAGAGAAAGAGAATGGATGAACTATATGCATTCATATTGTTTAATTGTATTGAAACAATTGAATTATGGACCCAGTGTTATTGGTAGATTTTTAAAAAAAAATCATGCATCAATAATTCACTCAGCAAAAAAAGGTGAAGATCTTTTAGATTTAGAAGATTTTGACTTTTCACACAAGTACCATTTATTATTAAATAAAGTAAAAAAGAATGTGGAATCTATTTCTTAAAATAAAACGGTATGGAATAACTCCTAATCAATGCATGATATTATTTGCATTTAATGAAGGAGTTACACCTTCAGATTGTGATCTTACAGATACAATAGCTTTACATCATGAAGGATATATAACTAATAAAAATAAAATAACCCCAGAAGGGAGAAAAGTTATTGTAACATTAGATAATTATTTTACTGTAAATAAAAAGAAAACTAATAAACAGTTATTGGGAAAATCAGGTTCATTAAATATAGATCAGTATAGAGCTATATTTCCTAAAGGTAAATTACCTTCAGGTGTACCAGGTAGAAACAATGTCAAAATACTGACTGAAAATTTTAGATGGTTTTTTGCAGAATATGATTATACTTGGGAAGAAATAATGAAAGCAACTAAAATGTATGTAAATGAATTTCAAAAGAATAATTACATGTATATGCAGAATAGTCAATATTTTATTTCAAAACAAGATAAACATAAAGTAAAAACTTCAAAGCTTGCTGATTATTGTGATATGATTCGTGATGGCATAAGCACTGAAGAAGACCATTTTAAAGAAAGAGTAGTATGAATAATATAGAACATAAACAAGATAAAGTAGATTTTGCAGAAGTTAAAGATTATGCGGAAAATTTAATTAGAACGCATAAAGGTTATAGACATGATACAGTTGGTGGTGTAATGGAACATGAACAAGCTATACATGCATCTATAATTACATCTAAAGAGTTAGCAAAAGTCACAGCAAAAAAGTTTTATTATGAAGTAACACAATATTTAAAGCTAAAGAAAAATTTAGTATGAGTAGAATGAAACCGGCCTGGGATGGTCAATATAATGCTTTTAATGAAGCATTGAAATATATGATTAAAAGACAATCCGGTGAGGAAAAGTCAATATATACACCTTGGCCTAAGTTTAATGATGCTACTACAGATGGATTAGAATGGAATACTTTAACTGTTATTGGCGGAAGACCTGGTTCAGGTAAAACTCTTATTAAGGATCAGATTATCAGAGAATCATTTACATTAAATCCTGATGATGATTTTAGAGTTTTGGAATTTCAATTTGAGATGGTTGGTAGAACCTCAGCATTGCGTGAATTTAGTTCTTTAACTGGTAAAACTTATAAAGAATTATGTAGTGCAGGTAGTAGGATATCTAAGGATATAATTAATACATGCCATCAATATGCAAAAGATAGAGTTAAGAATCCGGTTGATATAGTAAGTAGACCAATGACTGTTAATCAAATGCGTGAACAATTAGATGCTTATATGGATGAGCACAAGGGTAAAAAAACAATTATTACTCTTGATCACACTATACTTGTTAAAAGAGCCCCATATCAGAATAACAGATTAGATATGTTATTTGAGTTAGGTGAGTTTTTTACACAAGCTAAAAGAGATTATCCATGTTTGTTTATTGCTTTATCACAACTTAATAGGAATATTGATAATCCTGATAGAGCTGTGGATGGTAAGTATGGTAACTATGTATTAGAATCAGATATATTTGGTTCAGATGCAATGCTACAACATGCTGATACATTAATAGGTATCAACCGTCCAGCTAAACAAAAAATTAGGTATTATGGCCCAGATAGATATATTATAAAAGATGATAGAACTTTAGTTTTACACTTTCTTAAAGCTAGAAATGGTGATGCTAGAATGAGTTTCTTTAAAGGTGAGTTTGAAAAAATGCAGATATCTGAAATGCCAACACCAGAACAACAAGATAGAAGATGATAAGTACTAAAAATAAAATTATGACACCGTCAGAGAGAAAAGAAAAAGTTGGGAAACTTAGAGAAGAGCATGAAGATTATTTTCAAACTATTGGAAATATAAAAGCTCTGTATATACCAAAGATGGCTTATAGACCATCAGGCAAGGATGAGCTATATGTATCATTCTTTCCAAGTGAACTTGAGAAAGGTGAAGACATATATACAGAATTTGTAAGTATCAATTATGAATCAGAAGATCCAAAAAGAACATTATATCTTCATAAACATAATCCACATTGGAAACAAGAGTATGAACTTATAACAAGTAACTCAGGATTTGAAAGACATTTAATACCTGTTAGTGAACTTCAGATTATAAATGATGTAACAAATAGAAAGGAAGAGGAAATTAAAACAATTTTTGAATTAGATGATCTTCCTAATCCAGATGATACTGATCCAATGATAAAAGTATTAACAAGGATAGCAGTAGCATTAGAAAAAATATCAAATAAATAAATATGGCACAAAGTGTATTAGTCGTTGCAGAGTCAGGCTCTGGTAAATCTACATCAGGTAGAAATTTAGATCCAAAACAAACTTTTTGGATCAATATTGCAAATAAACCTTTACCTTTTAAAGGTTGGAAGAAAAATTATACGTTGATAAGTAAAGATAATCCTAAAGGTAATATGACAAATGCGTCATCAGCCACAGGCATTATTAAAGCTTTAAAACATGTTAATGATAATATGCCGCATATAACTAATATAGTTATAGATGATTGGCAATACATGTCTGCTTTTGAATATTTTGATAAAGCTCAGGAAAAAGGGTATGACAAATTCACCTCAATCGCTACTAACCTAGCTCAGGTTGCAAAATATCCAAAAGATTTGAGGGATGACTTATATTGTTTCTTTTTGACTCACTCAGAAGATTCAACAGACATGAATGGCCGTAGAAAAGTAAAAGCAAAAACTGTTGGTAAAATGATAGATAATGCTTTAACTTTGGAAGGTCTATTCTCCATTGTATTATTTGGTAGAGTTATCAAAGAAGAAGATGGTACATTAAAGTATGGATTTGAAACACAAACTGATGGGAATAACACTTGTAAGTCTCCCATGGATATGTTTGAAGAATCCTTTATAGAGAACGATTTACAATATGTAAAAGATTGTATAATCAAATATGAACAATAATTAATAAAACAAAAAAAGCGTATGTTAAGTACTAAAGACATGTCTGCAGGTTCAGGCAAAGCAAGACCGGTAATTGGAGTTGGTAACCAAAAAGTAAAAATTAATAGTATTACTTTTGATCAAACTCCATATGATAAAGATGCATATAATGTTGTATTACATGTAGAATCTGAGCCAGTAGGTGGAGAATTTGAAGGATTTTTAGTAGATCCTAATGACAAAAACGGACCTAGATATAAAGGTCAAGTTGGAAGAATAAGGTTAAGCCCTTATCCATACAAAGATGCTACTTTACCAAGCGGTAGGGAAATTAGCAGAGATACTGAGGTATTGAAAGCTATGATTTTCTTAGGTGAAACTCTTAACAAAAGAGATGATCTAGATAGCATTGAAGCTGATACTATTGAAGAATTTATGAAATCTGCAGATTCAGTTTTATCTGGAGATACATATATAAATCTATGTGTTGGTGGTAGAGAATGGGAAAACAAAGAAGGTTATGTAAACTATGATTTGTTTTTACCAAGGAATTCCAAAGATGGAATTGCTATGGAAGCTTTAGATGTTGAAAATAGTAGACTCTATAAGTTTGATAAATCAGAGCATGTGAGAGAACTTCAAAAGAAGTCATCTCCAACAACAGATACATTTGAACCTGCATCAACAGCAGGTGATGATTTTGATCTGTAAAAATAAAATGTAAAAAATAAGGCACGTGGAAAAGTGGACGTGAGTATGGTTAAGACCGGCATCAACCGAAAACAAAGGAGCACACCTCTGCCTTTTTTTATTAAATTTACAAATATGATAAGTACTAAAAACTTAGTGGCTAATGAAGCATCTGTTCCAAGTTACTGGGTTTTTCAGTATTATTTGAATCTCAGTGAACATCTCAATGGGCAGGATATAAAAATAAAATCTCTTTGGAATCCAACAGAACGTACAGCAAGTATGTGCATATATGTTGATAAATCAAAGCGTTGTTATATGTATAAAGATTTTTCTACAGGGAAAGGTGGTAATAAAATTAATTTAATTCAAGATGTATTTGATTTAAATTATTCAGGGGCTATTGAAAAAATGGTTAATGATTACAATAAGTTTGTAGCGCAAAATGGATGCGCTAAAATTGACTTTACACCTCAACCTAAATGGGAGATAGAACTTATTAATACCCGTGATTGGACACAAGATGACGCCAAATACTGGCTCCAGTATAGAATAGGTAGTTCTATGTTATCTAAATATAATGTTAAACCTATTGATTACTATAATTTAGTAAAGTCTAATAAAGGGACCGTGGAGAAAAAGACTATACGTGGTAAAAATATGTATGGTTATTATAATAAACATGGTGAAGCATTTAAAATATATCAACCTCATAGAGATGGATTTAAGTTTTATAAAATTGAATCATATACACAAGGTTTGGATCAGTTAGAGTATAATAAACCTTATTTGGTGATATGTTCTTCATTAAAAGATGCAATGTGTTTAAAAAGCTTTGGTTATAATATTGAAGTTATTGCACCAGATAGTGAGAATACAGTTATAAAACCTTATTTAATTGAGAATTTAAAATTAAAATATAAAAAGATAATTACACTTTTTGACAATGATGATGCAGGTAAGGCTGCTATACAGAAATATGAAAAACTTTACGGTATACCGGGTACTTTCCTAGAATTAAGTAAAGATATTTCAGATGCTGTAAAAGATTATGGTTGGGAAAAGGTACACAAGAGTTTAAAAGTTACACTTAAAAACACTATACATAAATGAAATGGTTTATCCCAGGAAATGTACCATCAAGTAAGAATGGAAGACGTTGGACAGGCAAGTACTTCATATCTAGTAAAACAGTTATGAAATATAGAAAAGATACTAAATCTATCTATCAAAAGTATGCCCCTCAGTTTCAAAAAGAACTGAAGAAGCATAAACTACCAGTTACAATTGCTTTCACTTTTATTCGTGGTACTAAACATAAGTTTGATTACATAAATCCTGCGCAAACAGTGCAAGATGATATGGTAACACATGGTTGGATTGAAGATGACAATATGGTCAACATGATCCCTGTGTTCAAGCCTTATAAATATGATAAAGAAAAACCAGGCGTAATAATTGAAATAATAAAAAATGGCAAAAGAACCAATAGAAATGCTTCCAATAATAGGAAGACTTAAAGATTACGGTGTCTATAAAGTTGTTTCTAACTTTGACGGACAAGGAGATTCAGGAGACGTATATGAAACATTATTTTATTCTAAAGAAGGTGAAGAAATAAACCTAGAGTTATATTTAAGTGAAGATAAGATATATAAAAGAACAGTAGGTAAAGTAGAAGACTTTGTATATGATAAAATAGAAGATGCTGTTAATAGTTATGGCGGTGACTGGGTTAATAATGATGGAGGTTATGGTACTTTAGAATTATATTTAACTGATTTTAAAGTAGAATGTAACTATTATCAACGAACAGTAGATGAATATGATTGGTCTTCAAGCATCTTTAAATAATGGCACATCCTTTAATGCATGCCAAATCCTCAGTTAAAAAATGGGGAGGCATCCCAGAAGATTATATTAAAATACATGATTGGTTTGATGAAACAAAAAGATGGATAGGTCATTCTATGCATAGATTGTATCGTCATCACAGTGAAGGTATTTTTGAATGTGAAATAATCTTTGGAAAAAAGTTTAAAAATTCAGACGGTAAAACCGTGTATACAAGATATGTTGGAGAGCAGCATGTCAAAGAAGATTGTAATAATTACATTCCCTCAGCTAAAGAATGGATTGTTCATATGAACAGAAAAGAAAAACCAGATTGGATGAGAAAAACTTTAAAAATTGAAGATTAAATGACAAAAGAAAAAATAGTAGTAATAGATGTAGAGGTTTTTAAAAACTTAAGCCAAATGCTTCAGTCAAGCAATAATGAAGACATACAAATGGCATTAGAAACAATAAAAAATTTAAATCCTTGTGAAGAGTTGATAAGATTATTTTTAAAAAAAACTACTTATCAAGGTAGATCAGCATTGATCGAAATGTTAGGTCAGAGTAAATGGGGATTTAATGACTTAACAATGGCAGAAATATATAATTGTATAAAAGGATCAAAAGATTCAAATATAGATAACATAAAAAAAATTTATGAAACATTGGTTCTTGAGCATTTTCAACATTTGACTAAAGAATATAATTTTATAGATGGAAAATACGAAGTAATATGGTAGCAAATTTAGTATCAAAAACAAGTAAAACATTAATATTTACAGAGCCCTTTTATGGGCTCTTTTTGGTTGGCCTTAATAAGGTTTATAGAGAGGATATTCCTACAGCTGGTGTTAGTAAGAATGGCATTGGCGCACAACTAGCAGTTAATCCTGAATTTTTCACAAATTTAAGTGAGAATCACAGAATAGGTTTATTAAAACATGAACTATTACATATATCTTTTGGTCATCTTACTACAAGAGAACGTTATGATGATAAGAAGTTATTTAATATAGCTGCTGATATAGAGATCAATCAATATATAGATCCTAATTATTTGCCAGAAGGTGGATTAACTCTGGATACATTTCCTGAATTGAAACTTCCTACAAGAGCAGGTACAGATGTATATTATGATTTGTTAAGTCAAGCAAAACAAAATGGAACATGTCCATCATTGGATGGCTTACTTAGTCAGATGGACGGTACAACTCCTCAATGTCATGCTACATGGGAAGAATTTGAAGATTTACCTGAAGCAGAAAAAAAGTTGATTGAAAAACAAATTGAGCATAGACTCAAAGAGAATGCAGATGCAACTGAAAAAAGATGTGGTAATATTCCAGGTGAATTAGCTGATCTTATTGAAAGATTACGTCATACAGAACCTCCAAAGTTTGATTGGCGTGGTTATCTTAGAAGATTTGTTGGTAACTCTAGTATAGTTTTTACAAAAAAACTAAGACGTAAATATAATAAGAGGTACTTTGAGAATCCCGGTTTGAAGATTAAGTTCAAAAATCATATATGTGTGGGTGTTGATACATCCGGATCAGTTAGCAATGATGAATTAAAAGAGTTTTTCTCTGAATTAGTTCATATGCACAAGACTGGTCATAAAATTACAATTGTACAATGTGATACAAGAATTAAATCTGTTAAGGATTTTAATCCTAAAATGGATTGGGAGATACACGGTAGAGGTGGTACATCATTTCAACCCGTAGTAGATCACTATAATGAGAAAAAGAGTTATACAGCTCTTATATATTTTACAGATGGAGAAGCTTGGGCTCCGGAAAACTGTCCCAATAATACACTTTGGGTTCACAGCAGTCATTGCAACGTCAATGAAGAACTACCAGGACAAAAAATACAATTAAATTAAAAAAACAATTATGGCACAAGTAAATTTAAACATTGATGACTTAAATGGCTTTATGAAGCACATTATAAATAATAATAGATTTCTACAAGGACAGGGTAAACTACCTGTTGCAGTAGAAGTTCTTGGTGAATCAGGTATTGGTAAAACATCTACCGTTAAACAGATCGCTGAAGATCATGACATGGATTTTGTTAAGTTAAATTTAGCTCAGATTGAAGAACTTGGTGATCTTGTTGGTTTCCCAGTAAGAGAGTTCCAGATGTATAAAGAACAAGTAGTTAACATTCCATCTAAAGGTGACACTGTAAACTACGGTGCAAAGTCTGCAGCATCTAATGATGTTGCTAAACTAGCATCTAATAATTCTGTTACAAAGAAGATTGGGCAGTGGGTAAGTGAGCTCGCTGTTAGTGATTATTTGAGCAATGGTTACAAGATGACAGGTAAAAACCGTATGTCATATTGTGCGCCAGAGTGGATTTCAGGAAAGAAAAAAGGTGGTATCCTCCTTTTAGATGACTGGAACCGTGCAGACGTTAGATTTATTCAAGCCGTAATGGAGCTGATAGATCGTCAGACGTATATCTCTTGGTCACTTCCTGAAGATTGGCATATTGTATTAACCGCAAATCCGGATAATGGAGACTATATGGTTAATTCTGTTGATGCAGCTCAGAAGACACGTTACATTACTGCTAATTTGCAGTTTGATGTGAACTGTTGGGCTCGTTGGGCAGAAGAAGAAGGTATTGATACAAGGTGTATTAACTTTATGTTGTTACATCCAGAGCTTGTTACACAAGAAACAAATGCTCGTGCTATTACTACATTCTTTAATGCAATATCTAGTTTTGAAAGTTTTGAAGATAGCTTACCTTATATCCAAATGATTGGTGAAGGTAGTGTTGGTGATGAATTTGCATCTATGTTTACCGTGTTTATTAATAATAAGTTAGATAAACTTGTTACACCAAAAGATTTATTAACTCATGATAATGAGCAATATATTTTAGGTGAATTAACCGGTTGCATTGGTAAAGATGACGCATATCGTGCAGATATTGCATCAACACTTGCAACAAGACTTGCAAACTTTGCAGTTGTGTATTCAAAAGATAATACAATCAATCAAAAGATTACTGATAGATTGGAAATCCTATGCACAAAAGAATATTTCACAAATGATCTTAAGTATCTAGTTGTGAGAACTATATTTAATGGCAACAAACAAAAGTTTAATAAACTTATGATGAAGCCGGAAATAATTAAAATGACTGTAAAATAATATGGCAAATAAAAATGTTTATCAAGATTATGATAATGATGCATTGAAACATTTTGGCTTGGATAATGACCCCTTTTATGGGGTCGTTACTTCCAGCCTAGTGGAAGATGTGCTTATAACACAAGATCAAACTACTTTTGAAAAAGTAAAAGACTTGCTAACAGATGAAACTATTGATGGTACTAAAATACAGAACTACAAAAGGGCTTTTATAATGTCAGGAGGTTCTGTTACACAAGATAGATTAAAAGCCGCTTGTAAAGAACATAAAGTTACTATAACAAATGACTATGAAAAAGCTGATTTTATAATAACAAATGATGATCTTTATGAAAAGTTTAGTAATGGTGAAAGAATAAAAACCAGCAGACTTATGTATAGATTATGGAATTATGAGGCTTTTAAACCTGAAGATGTTCCCGGAATAGGAGTTATACAATCTCACCATTGTCCGGTTATATGGGATTATAAGTGGGATGATCGCGGAATACCAAGTTATCAATGCAGTAGTCCTATAAGTCTAATGGATGAATGGGGTATCACAGGATTAGCTTTAAATATTGCACATCTTGTGGACACTGGAGAACTAGAGGTTATAAATGAAGAAACTATTTTACATGCATCAGCTAATAAAATAGATTTAACTGAAACTTTAGTAAAAGAAATAGGTGATTGGGTTAATTCATATGACAGTGAAAATATAGCAGTTGCTGCTAAAATTTTACCAACTATTGACTATACAAAAAAGCCTCATTTATTATGGGAGCTAGCTCAAAAGTTATATAGTTATACTCATAATTTTAATAGAGATAAAGATGTAAAGTATTGGTTAGAAAAAGCTGAGTTAAGTGAACTATATCATTCTTCAGCAGAAGAAATGATTATGAAACTTGAAAAAGAAGAAAAACTAACTAATGAATCATTTAGATATCTAGAAAGAATAGTACGTACAGAAATCTCTATACATAATAGAGAACTTTATGTATTTAAAGTAAGTGTAAAACCAGAATATAAAAAATACTTAAAATGAATAAATTAAAAAATATATATTACTTATCAATTAGTTTAAGTGATGCTACATATAACTCACGTCTTAATGTATGTGGAGTAAAAACAATATCAGAGAAAGATGATTCCTCATATAATAACCCAATAAGGGAATCTGCACAACTTATTACTGATTGTGGTAAATATGGTTATTTTAAAGGTATTTTGCATGATAAAAAAATACCTCGGTATGAAGGCCCATTTGGCAATTTATTAGATAATGTAAAAGAAATAGATAGCTCTTCATTAAAGGACAAGTCTTTTTATAGAACTAAAAAGCTAGATTTACCTCAAATGAAAGTGCAAAATCTAAAGGATAAATATGATGTTTCTATTGTTAGAAATAGATTAGCAGCAGATTATGTTATTACATCTAAGAAGTACTTAGAATACTTATTTCATTATTCATATAAAGATGTTCATTCAATTAAGCAATTTACAGATTATATTGAGCACATATCACAAAATATTAGTGATGATGTTTCTTCTGAATTGTATGCTTTAAAAGAACAGATGGAAAATGATGATCCTGAATCATTAGTATATATTGAAATTTTATATCAAACATGGAATTGGAAAAATCAAGTAACAAATATCTTTGATAAAAGTAATGGAAGGAGCCCATTAGAAAAAGGCTTTACTCTTTTTTATTGCAAAGACCCAAGTATGTATAATGTACTAGCGGAAATGTCTAAGCAAGAAAGATTAGTTTTAGATTCAAATTTATTAAATATTTGTAATGAAGATTCTGTTGTATTGAGCCCTAAAGATTGCAAAACAATATCTGATATGATTAATTCAGATGATGCAGATAGTGCTAGCTTAGCATTAGAAATGATGGCTAATTGTAATATTGAAAAGTCTTATGATAAAATTGCATTAATATTTGCATTTTATGACCATAAACTTAGATATTGTTCAAATTGGAATCATGTTAATGTAAAATCTTTAAGAAAAACAATGGATAAAGTTAATTCTATAGATGGTAGATCCGCTCACGGATTTAGTTTCTTAGTAAAACATCTGCATAGTAAAAATGCACTTACAGAATTTGCTATTGGTGCTATCACAAATAAAATGTGTAAGACAATATTAAAATATGTGCATTTAACTGATGATCGTTCAGTATTTGATTTAAAAGCATCAGACTTAAAACTGAAGCCTGCATATACAGTTGCAGATGATCTACCGTTTTAGGGGTAGCCATAATTGATTGTTATGGGCGGGTGTATTCTGTGAGCATCTGCCCACCCCTTTTTTAAATTAAAATTATGAGAGATAAAATAATAAAAGTAATAGAAAAATATGGCCTATGGTTTTTTGCTATATGGCTTATATGTATGATGGGATTGTTCTTAGCTTCTTGTGATACTATAGAAGAAAATCAGAAAAAAAGTTTACTAAGAGATTCTAAATGGGATAAAGCTGAGTTGATTGATGTTAAATATTACAAGAGTGACACTGACCCAAGGTATTTACAAACCTTTGAGATGGATGGATATAAGTTTGTAATATATTTTAATGACCGTGGTAGTGCTATGCAAGCAATAATACCTATAGATACTACTAGTCATGAGTTAGATGATTACATCCGCATGTTAGAAGAAGAAAATCAATTTCTAGGATCAAAATTAGCAGAACATGAATCAAATTAAAGTTCAAAAAACAAAAACTTTAGTTACTAAAGACAATAATAATAGTGCAAACTGTATAGCTCCAAATCTAATATACGGATGCTTTGGTGGTTGTGTAGATACCTATTGTTATATGTCTAGATATAATGGCCATAGAGTGTTTGTAAATGAGAACGTTGATGAGATATTTCAGTCTGTTGTAGAATGGGAGAAAGGTTTTACCAAGATTCCTGATCAACAGGATCCTGTATATACTATGGTAGATATAGCTTGTAATACTGATTTGGTATTAATGCAAAGATATATACCAGGTGGTCTACATGATTATCTCAAAAGATATGATGATCATCCTCAGCTTAATACTACAATGGCAACTAAGTATCCTAGTTTGTTGAAACTTGACGTTAAAAAGTTCAACAAAAAGCCAAGAGTAAGGGTCAGCCTCATGCCTCAAGCATATGCTAATATATTAGAACCTAAGATGCAAAAAACTCAATTAAGAATAAAAGAAATTCAGAGATTAAAAGATCTAGGTTGGGAAGTTCATATTAATTATAGCCCACTTGTATTCTATCCAGGTTGGAAGGATGAGTATCAAGAGTTATTTCATTTTGTGTCTGCAATTGCAGGTGAAAATAAATGTGAAGTAATTGCATTAACTAATCATGCTAATCAAATGGCTAAAGCTTCACCAGAAGCACAGGAGCTTATGAGAAGAGCATATGAAAAAAAGAATAGCAAAGGTATCATGAGATATCCTATAAAACATAAAACAAGATTAATTGAAGAGTTTAAAAAGTTATACTCTTACTATTTTAATCTTGATACAATTAGATATATATTTTAAATTATGAGTGAAGAACAAAAGAAAAAGGAATACAATGAGCATGGTAAAAAATATGCTCCCTATATAACAGATATGATTATGTCTCATCTTAGTGGAGTGAGTGATTTAGAAATGGCTAATGCTCTTGAAAGAAAGGTAGCAGCCTTTACAAAAAAAAGAACAGATGTAATGAAAGAGTTTACTTTAGAACAAGTAGGAAATGTAAATTTTCTTTTATGGGAAGTTACTAAACTTACATTAGAGAAAGAGCTTTTAATGGAAAGACTTAGTTCTGTTGGTATTATAGTAGCTGAAGTAGAAGTTTCAGATAAAGATATAATAGAAAGATTGATGAAAAATTTTAACATATCTAAAGAAGACTTAAAACAATTTAAAGATCAAAAATTCAATGATTATTTAGAAAAATATGGTTGATAAACAAAAAGAAGAGGAGTTTTATGCTAAAAAGTTTAACTTTAGTTATTCCTCTATAAATAAATTATTATTTTCTCCATCCTTATTTTATAAGGAGTATATATTAAAAGACCGTGAAGTCCGTACTGATAAGCATTTAGTTGAAGGTAAACTTGTACATTGTCTTTTATTGGAACCTGAGAATCTTGAAAAGAAATTTAAGATTGTACCTGGTAAAACTCCTACAGATAGTGTAAGAAAAGTATTACATATTATATCTGAAAGATTTACTGCTGAAAAATTAGCAGATGTTCCAGACTTTATGGTAACAGATGTTTTAAAAGAAGTAAATCTATATCAGTCTCTAAAGACTGATGAAGCTAGAATTAATAAAGTTAAAATAGATGATTATGAAATGTATTGGAAGTTTATTCTTACTAAAGACGTGGACGTTGTTGACCAAGATACCTTGGCTCGTTGCAATAGTTACGTTGACATACTAAAAGCTAATAAAGAAGTAAGTGATCTTTTTGAAAATAATGAAACTGATTTTGAATTAGATCAATCAGGAAGATTTGTAGAAAAGTATTTACAATGTAATCTTATGAATCATGAATTTGGTTTACATGGTTATGTTGATTTCTATAAGATAGATCATGAAAATAAAAAAGTTATAATTACTGATGTGAAAACAACCGGAAAAACTATTTCAGATTTTCCAGAAACTGTTGAATATTATAATTATTATCTTCAAGCAGCTATATATTTTAAGTTAGTTTATGAAAATTTAGATCCTGAAATCAAGGATAATTATGAAATTTTATTTAAGTTTGTTGTAATAGATAAGTATAATCAAGTTTACGTATTTGATGTACTTAATGAAACTATGAGGGCATGGGCGTTTAGTTTAAGTGATACATTAAATAGAGCGGAATACCATTATACAGAGAAAGATTATAGCCTACCTTATGATTTTGCAACAAATAAAATAAGACTATAATGACAGGAGCCTACATGCAGTATTTTCAAAAATCTAAGATTTTTTTATACCCTTTATTAGATATTAAAAAAGGTGAAGACTTTGTCCCAGTAGAAACTTACATCTGCTGGGATGGTCTTTATGCCGAGTATGATTGTAAATACATTTGTATTTATCATACAGAAAGGTCAGAAAAATTTAAGACTTTTGAGATGAGACATCTAGCCTCTCACCCTTTATTAGAACATAATGAAAAGGGTAAGGATAGACAGATCTATGTTTTTGATTATTCAAAATTTAAACATGATCATGAAATGTTTGTAAAAGGTTCCTATTCAAAATTTTCAGTTGAAACTAAAAGAAAAATACTTATATACTTTGGTAGAGTGGGTAGAATAAGCGGTTATATACAATCTTATTTGGACCCAAAATCACACCACGAAACATATGCAAAAGAGTTAGACGTAGACTTAGAATTAATTAAATCAACACATGAGCTTTGTTCACCACCAGACTTAGCAAAAGAAACATTAATTGAGAAAATTCCAGATGAATTTGCATTATTAAAGAATAATTCTATATCTTTAGACAAAAATAATAAATGAGCGCAAAAACAAATATTGGACAAAACATGATGTTAGTCTCTTCTTCTTTTAGAGGAGTTAAATCATTTAATTTAATTTCAGTCACAGAAGACTGCCCATACGTAGAAGGAATGTTTGATCCATCTACTGGAATACTGGTTGTAATTTCTAAAACAATGAAAGAAACATTTACCATGTTACCCAGATTAGATGAATCAGGAAATCCTCAAAAACTAAAGTTTCCAAATAAGGAAACAGGTAAAGTAATAAAAGAACAAAGAGTTTCTATTAATACATTTTCTGAATTCTATATTACAGAAAAAGAAGAAATTGAAAATTTTCTTGCAATTTTTGCAGTTAACTTCAAAGACTTTGATTCTGCACAGTATATGAAAGAAGTTGATGCTAATGAAACCAAAACATCAAACATTATTATGCCTGCATAATAGTATTAAATAGATGTGATTGATCAGCTCATCGTCACATCAATTAAAGGCTCCGTGTTATTCAACTTCCGGAGCCTTTTTTTATGACTAAAAATTAAAATATGAATCATTGGATAATGGATTATGAAACTTTATCTAATTGTTTTGTAGCAGTCTTTAAACATTATAAAACATCTGAACAAAAGATATTTATAGTGCATGACCTGCAAAATGATTTTGATAAATTCATAGAATTTTTACATGAAAATAGAGAAGAGAAGCAATGGCATATATCCTATAATGGATTAGCATTTGATGCTCAAGTTACTCAGTATATACTAAACAATCATGAGTTGTGGTCCAACATGTCAGGTTGTGCAATAGCAGAAGTTATTTATGCATTTGCTCAACAGACAATAGCTAGACAAAACAGGAAAGAGTGGGGTGTATTTGCACCGTGGCATATACAAATAGGTCAAATTGATTTATTTAAATTACATCACTGGGACAACCCGGCAAAACGTTCTAGTCTTAAGTGGATACAATTTAGTATGGATTGGGAAAATCTTTTAGATATGCCAATACATCATGAGACAGAAATCAAAACTAAAGAAGAACTAGATACAATTGTAAAATATTGTATTAATGATGTTGAATCTACTAAAGCTATATTTGATACATCTAAGTCTCAAATTAAACTGCGTAAAGAATTAACATCTAAATATAATATCAATTTATTCAGTGCATCAGAACCTCGTATTGCTAAAGAACTATTTGCTTATTATTTAAGTAAAAAGTTAAACGTACATCCTAAAGAAATAAAAGGTATGAGGACTTATAGGAATATAATCAAGGTTAAAGACTTGATACTTCCGTATATAAAGTTTAAGTCTCCTATATTTCAGCAGGCACTAAAAAGGTTTGAGTCACTGGAGCTAGATGCAATGAGCTTAAAAGGTCAGTTTAAATATGAACTTGAACATAAAGGTGTACATACAACGTTTGCTTTAGGTGGTATACACGGTGCAAGAAAGAGTGGTGTTTATAAATCAGATGATGAACATATTATTATGTCTTCAGATGTTACATCTTTCTATCCCAATTTGTGTATCCGCAATCAATGGTCACCCGCACACTTTCCAAAAGAAGAGTTTTGTGATCAGTATGAATGGTTCTTTAATGAAAGAGTTAAAATCCCAAAGTCTAATCCAATGAATTATGTATATAAAATTATACTTAATTCAACTTTTGGTTTAAGCAATGAGGAGAATAGTTTCTTTTATGATCCTGAACTGTGTATGCGTATAACTCTTAATGGCCAACTAAGCCTTATGATGTTATATGATATGATACTTGATGCAATACCTGAAGCATTTGGTTTGTTGCAAAATACAGATGGTGTTGAGATTAGAATTCCAAAAAATAAGAAAGATCTTTATTTGGAGGTCTGTAAAGAATGGGAAGAATTAACTCAACTAAATCTTGAACATGACACATATCAAAAGCTTGTTCTTGGTGATGTTAATAATTATATTGCCGTCAATGATTTTAAATCAGTAGACATGACTACATGGAGAAACGTAAAAGAAAACAATCCTCATTACTTATTTAAAGTAAAGGGCCCAGAATTTATGTATGCTCCTGTTAAGTTAAAAGGTAGATTTAATTTTCATGAACTTCAACTTCATAAGAATAAATCTAAACTGATAGTTAAAAAAGCTATTTATAATTATTTTGTTAAAGATATTTTACCTGAAGATTATCTTGCAAAGAATAGAAATATACTTGATTACTGTATAGGTATGAAATCCAAAGGTAATTGGAAACAAGTAGCTAGATCTACTCCAGACGGTGAATACCGTGAGGAGGATTTGCAAAAAATAAACAGATATTATATATCTAAACAAAGTAAGAATAGCGTTAAGATAACTAAAGTCAATAAAGAAGATGGTAGGCAAATACAGTGTGAGTCCGGAAAGTGGATGCAAACTTTATTCAATGAAATAAAGCTGCAACCTAAATGGGAAGACTATGATATTGATTTAGGATATTATAGCAAGGCCATTGAATCTGAAATAGACTCAATACTCAATGTAAGTATTAACCAACTAGAACTATTCTGATGAATGATAACATGATGAAAGTAATAAAAGACATAGGTTTTGTCATTTTATGCATATTAATAGCTTACCTGGTTATTATGTAACCGGGTAAGAATTTGTTTTAAACAAAAATAATTTATATATTTACACTTATAAAGTTTACATATGAAAAGTAAAATAGAAGTAACAAGAGATTTTGTTATAAATGCACCGTTGCCATCTCATGGAGATACGTATACGGTTATATCTCACAAATTTGTAATTGATAACACCAAGCAAATGCTTGCTAATAGTGGATTCATAGTCACAAATGAAATTTATAGGGCTAATAATCGGGGAGAAGTAGCTCAAGGAATATATCATATAAAGCCAATATCAGGACAATCTGATAATGAACTAGGTATGATGTTTGCTTGGACAAACTCCTATGATAAATCAATAAGATTTCAATGTGCTATTGGAGCTCAAGTATTTGCATGTTCTAACGGAATGGTTTGTGGTGAATTAAACTATGCTAGAAAGCATACAGGAACTGCAGATGAAGAGATCAAGATGCAAATATCAAGTCAAATTAAGAATGCTCAAAAAGCTTTTGATAGAATAAAGCAAGATAGAGATAACTTAAGAACTGTAACTCTAACTAAGAAAAAACAAGCAGAGTTATTAGGACGCATGTACTTTAATGAAGATCTCATCAGTCCTAGACAAATGAGTTGTGTTAAAGATGAAATGGAAAAGCCTTCATTTGATTACCAGTGTGATCAAGAAAACGCATGGGCTTTTTATAATCATGTTACACATTCATATAAGTCTGTGCATCCAAGATCTTGGTTAAGTGATACTAAAAACTTTCATGATTTCATGATGGCTAATGTATTAAAAGGTATGGGTATTACCCAACAAGATACCATTAATACTGATGATACCATTGAAAATGAAGTAAATGATATTGACAATTCTCAAGATGAGTTTGATGCTGATGCAGAAATGCAAGAGATGAAGACTGATGAAATCATTGAAGAAAAAGAGTTAGAAGATTTTGATTTTGAAATTTGATAGTAGCAGGCCTTATATTTAAAGCTTTAATAGCTTGCCTTTTGATCTATTTAGTAGCTAGTAGAAAGGATCCGCCTGCTTAGTGGAAACTAAAAACGTCAATGTGATATAATTAAAAAAAGGAAAACCAACCCCGCTAGTTAGACGTTCTAGTGGGACCTTTTTATGATGGTGGAGCATCTCCTGGATTAAGTAATCTAGTACCAGCTATAATTTCATGAGCTTCAAATACAATTGGCCCCGGAGATTTTGAATTTGTTGCTGATAAACCAAGAGCCCATTGTCTTCCTATAAAAACACTAGTAGAGCCTGAAGATGATAACATTAAAAAGAAGAAACATATTTCATTAGGATCAGCTGCATTACCTGACCAATCTAACATATCACTTACAAGTACATCAAATACAACATTATATACTGTAAGATTTGTTGCATCATCATCTACACCTATAGTTCTCCAACCATATGTTGGAGTTGTAGTAGTTGAGGGAGTATGATGTAATCCACAATGTATAAATTCTCCCGTCAAAGAAGATGCTGCTGTCATCGCACTTAGCTCAATAGATATTCTAACATAATTTGAATCTTCTGTAGGTCTATTAAATTGTATATTTGCTGTATGAGATGCAGCTGTACTAGGGGCACTAGGATTATATTCAACTAAACTAAATGTAGTAGTATTTGATACTCCGATTAAAGCATAATCAGTAACAGCCGAAGTAGTAACTGCACAAACAGAAGTTTTTAATAATTTAGAGTTATCTGGAACAGCATCAAACTCAATATCCATTTTATTATTAATAGTATCATCTGTTATTGTAACTGAAATACTATCTGTATCTTTAAAATTTAATCTAGATGCATCTCCAACTATTTGATCATTTTCAAATACATCAATTGTAGCTCCATTAGTTGAAGGTCCAAATCCTGTTTGAAATTTAATATCATCTAAAGCAAATGTAGCTGGTGTATATGGGGCAGGACTTACACCTGGTGGCCTATTTGGATATAATGTAAACCATAAACCACCTATAGTTGTATTTTGTGGAAACATTGCAAAATTAGAAACTGGAATATTTACAAGTTGCCATGTACCAATTGCAGATGCATCCATGTTTATAAGACCTTCAATCCTTTTGTAACCAATTCTCGTACTATAATTACTAAAAGTTGTATCTGCCCAGGCAAAAACATAAAATCTAGTTACACCTGCGGCAACCAAGTCTTCTGTTATTTGAATTCTGAAGCTTAAAATAGTAAATTGAGATCTACTTATAGGAGACGGTGCTACGAATCCAACACCTCTATTCCATCCGTATTGTCCTACACTAGCTAAAGTACATTCTGTACCTTGAAAAGGTGTAGGTGTAGTTGATGAAAAATTAGCAGTATTATTATTACCAAATGTTGATCCTGTCCAATCTGGAGTGGAACCTTCTCTATAAACATACTCTGTAGTAATATTAGGTGTTGAAGCATTTGTTCCTACCAATACATATTGAACTAAAACTTGTTCTGGGGAAAGTGTGGGAGTACTTGGTGTTGCAGAAGGAGTTCCTTGAACTACAGATACTGTTCCAGTATCATCAGCTACAATTGCATCAAATCTTCCATTAGATGGATCTCCGTTATTTAGAGTAACTTGTGTTGCAGCACTGGTATATTGAATTCCATCTATTATATAAACTAAATCACTAACGTCAAATATTAAACCTGTACCTGAATAAGCGGCAGCTCCTGATAATAATTGAGTGCCTCCTGTTCCAGCTGGAATTGCAGAAAGAGGACTAGATGAAGTTCCATCACCTGCAATCGTAACTCCATCTGTAGCTATATTAGTGCTTAAATCAATAACATCTGGATCAGTTGTTTGATCAATACTTATACTTCCATTTGTAGAATCTATTGTTCTAAATTCTAAATCTTCAGCAGTTTTTTGAAAGAATACTTCACCGGGAGCACCACCAACGTTAGATGCTGTATTAACTTCACCACTAGCACCAGACGCAAGGTCTATCGTATCTCCATTATCAGTTACATTTACACTGCCATCTACACTTGTTATGCTTTTAAATTCAAGATCTTCTCCAACTTTTTGTTTAAATGTACCAACTCCAGATCCAACATTAGATGCAGTATTAGCTTCAGCTAAATTATCAAATTCAATAAAGTCTCCGTTTTCATCTATCGTAAGATTCAAGCTAGTTGATTTAAGTCTTCTAAGATTGCAAACACCTTGACCAGTAACCGGGTCATTTGTTTTATCTTTAAAACAACCAGGACTACTATCACCTATTGGTACATTTTCAAACTCTAAATCTTGAGATGTTATAAGATCTCTAACTCTAACTAATTCAACACTTTTATAAGGGACTGGAGAAGCAATCCCTTCCATATCCGGTTCCTCATGTTTAGCTACAACTATAGCGTCATTAGGTTTTACAATGCTAGTTACCTTTTTCCTTTTAAAAAGACTTAATATGTCAGTTAGAATATTCATTATCTTCCAGAATAAGTATTAGCAGTAGTGACCGTACCACCCATATTCATTTTTTTACTGCATCCACATGGCTTACCTTTCATATAAGTATTATTTGTAGAACCGGGCATAGTCATGTCCAATCTGCCTTCCAATGAAGTTAAAAGAGATGGCTGACCACCTTGTTTATATTTTCTTTTATAAGCCATAATTTAAATATTAAATGTTAAAGTTACTAGTAATAAGTATAACTTAAAAGTAGTATAATCATACTCATCATCTGGCCTCATCCAATCCCATCCTAGTGCAAATCTATCATGAGGTAGGTGAAACATTATTTCCAATAAAGGTTGTTCTTGCATCATCTTCCTTGACCTTTATATTTTTTAATATAGTGTTTACTACTCTTTACTTTAGAAGTCTTGCTTTTAGCATGTACACCAGGTCTACGCTTCTTTGTCCCGCTTTCTAAACCAACCTTTTCTTTTAGTCTCATTTTTTATTTCTGCTTTTGCATTTGTATTTTTAACCTTTTCAATAGATCTTCCTCCAAAGTAAGCCCCTATTACAGTAAGTAATGTGATCTCTAGAAGACTGATCCATTTGTCTTCAACTTTGAACTCTATTAAACCTGCATCAATAAAAACTAAAATCATTGTACACACAACTAAGAATATTAAAACCATTGGTCTAACATTTTTAGATAGCCAGGAATCTGAATTCATATCAGACTCCCATCTTTTTGTTACATTCTCTTGAATAGTATCTTCACTATCCAGTAACATTTTCTGCATAGCATTTTTGAGAGTCATCTTCTCTTCTTTAGAAGTAACTACCTCATCAATGATCTTATCAGCTTTTCCAAAAAGACCTCCTAATAAATTGCCTATCCAAGGTGCTGCCATGTTAAGATTTTTTTCTTATCATTCTGCTTTTTCCTTTGACCTTACGACCAATAGCTCCAGGTTTCTTTTTTGCTAGTTTAGTATACATACCTGGTCCCGGATCTTTTCCGCCTACTTTGTATGTAATCATACCTTTACCTTTAGCAACTTTTCTTTTAGCAGCTTTTTCACTAATTTTTGGACCTCTTTTTATACTTTTTGGTTTGCCTACTTTGCTGCCTATAGCTTTTTTTATTGCATCAGCTCTCCTTTTAGTATCAGGTTGGTTTGGTGACGAAGCACCACCTTTACCTGTTTGGCCACCTGATTGCATTTTAGATATAATCTTTTCTCTTACACCACCTTTAGTTCTGGCATCTCTGATTTTAGCTCTAGTTTGCTTTCTTTTTAATTTGGCATCTAGTTTTTGTTGTCTTGCATCTTGAATAGCTCCTGTTGCTTTTTGAGCATCTTTAGCTGTTTGTTCAACACCTTCTAATATAGATCCTCCTGTTTGCCTCATCATTTCTTTCCCATATTGAGCTTTATCATTAAAGTAACCCATTGGATTACCTACATAATTTTTAGCCATAGGGCCACCGTGTCCATATCTTTTTTTCGTTGAACCACCTGACTGCATTCCCATAGCATATTTAACCAAATTTTTTGTTTTCTTATATGCTGGGATTTTATTAATAGCTCCTGAAGTAACTTTTTCTAATGCATCGTCAACTTTTTTAGCAACTCTTTTTGTTGCTTGACCTAATGTTTCAGATTTCTTTTTTGAACCACCTTTTTGGTATTTCATTCCTGCTTTTCTCATGTTTGCTGGCATAACTTAAATTTTAATTGTTTGTTTATTTTGATTTCTTTTTTCCATCCGGTCCATAATAGTCTCTAACATCCGGAGCTTTTAGTTTTGGATAGTTTGCTTTTTTAAGCCTATCCATTTTTTCTTTATGAGCACCTTTAATGGTATTTTTCATAAATTGATAACCAGGTACACTGTTTATTAATCCACCTGTTTTTTCTTCTAACCAATCATCAAATCTTTTAGCAGGAGAATTAGGAGGAACTTCGCTACCATTTTGCATCATGATTTCTCTTCCATATTCCGCTTTGTCATTGAAGTATTGCATTGGTCTACCTACGTAATTTTTTGGATCTGGCTTTTTCATTTTCTTTTTTATTTTTTGTTTAACTTCCTTAGAGTTAATGCAAATCTAGCACGTTGTGCAGTTTTACTATTTCCTCCTTTAGATTTTTCACGCAACCAAGAAACTTTGATAGTGCCATCTTTCTTTATAGCTCCTGCTCTTTTTGCAGTAGCAGTTAGAGAACCTGGCTTCTTAATAGCTTTTTTAATATTAAGTTTACTACTTTTTCTTTTTTGGACTGCCATTTTTACTAAATTTCTTTCCTTTGATTGCGTCAACTACATCATCCATTTCATCAACAGCATTCTTAGTTCTACGTCCAACTTCTTTGGCCGCAGCAATTGCTTTTTCATCTACTGTAGTTAAAGACCATAACCACTTCCAACCCGCTAAGGCCCATAGACAAATGTTTTGCAATGATATTGTCCATATCACTTTAAAAATAATTTTAATAATTTTCATAATATTAACTTTTTTAGGGGCTAATAAGATAGCCATAGTATAATATAAGATAATAAAAATTAATGAAATATACAAAATTACCATGATCTAGATGTTTCTTAGTCTTTCGTTTTCTTTTTCTAAAAAAGCCACCTTAGTTCTTAATACTCCCACTTCCTCTGTAAGGGATAGGATCTGTTCTCTCATTGTATCTTTTTCTTGAGAACTTTCTGCTAAAAGAGTTTCAAGATTTTTTACTCTAGACCGAAGATCATCTCTATACATATTTTGATCATCTTTTTCATCTTTCATTTGTTCTGACTTTAGTTGTATTCTTTTTTCGTAAAACTTCCAAGCCCCAGCTGAGAAAAGTACAGTTACAATTGTCACTATGACTGTAGTTAAATTATCCATTGTTTACTTTATTATAATAGTGATTGCATATTCTTTTTAAATTGAAAAAAGCACTGAAGGATATCACAATCCAACCCCAATGAGTGGGACATACAAATGTTCCTTTTATGTAATACATAATTACAACAACAATAGAAAATAAAAATACAGCTAAAGCTAAAGTCTTTCTAGTAGATAGTGAATGATAACAAACAGAATAAATAGTAGTAAACCCAATAAGTATTGATAAAATTACTAATGTTAGGTTTAAACCGTGCTCAGCTGTATATACAATAGGGAAAAAAATTAGCCATATTATACCCTGAGTTATTTCTGTAGGCTCAGAGTCATAATAAGTTAAAATGTTTTTTATCTTTGAAAGCATTTTGCAATAATTAGAAACAAATATGTACTAGCACTTAGTACTCTATAATATAATATACAAAAAATCTAATTAATTTTTGTAGTTTAAATCACATAACTTTAAATTTTTTAATATGAGTAGAAATCAATTTCATTTAATAATGCTTCCAAGGGAGCCTTTAGTTGGAGCACAAATCTTTAACACAGAAATCCATATGAATGGTGAAGATGGCAATGTAGTCAAACATCATTATTATGGTCTTGAAATAGGATTATTATTTTTTAGATTTTCTTTTATGAGAATTGGATCAGAAATATCTTGATTTTAATCCTTATTTTTCTTAAATTGAATTAGACATTGCCATATCCGTCCAGATGATATGGCCTTTTTTATTAACCCTTTAAAAATTGAATATGAACGGAAATATCTTTATGCCGAGAGTAAACATTTTGCCTTATGAATACCCACAATTATTAGATTACAAAGACGCTATCAGACATTCCTATTGGATTGATACTGAGTATAATTTCACAGAAGATATTTCTGATTTTAAAACAAAGATTACTGATCAAGAAAGAGAAGTAATTAAACGCACAATGTTAGCCATTGCTCAAATAGAAGTAAAGGTCAAAACATTCTGGGGTGATTGTTTTAAAAGAATGCCTATAGCCGAGATTGGTGATGTAGGTATGACATTTGCAGAGTCTGAAGTTAGACACAAAGATGCCTATGCTAGATTGCTAAGGATCTTAGGTTTAGAGAAAGAGTTTGAAAATGTAATTAATGTTCCTGCTATAAAGGGACGCATGGATTATCTGAATAAGTATCTTGATGGTACTAGAAGTAAAGATAATAAGATGTATACCAAATCTGTACTATTGTTCTCACTGTTCATTGAACATGTAAGTTTATTTAGTCAGTTTCTTATTATGATGAGTTTTAATAAAGAGAAAAACCTTTTCAAGGGTATCTCAAACGTTGTTGAAGCTACCAGTAAAGAAGAGGATATACACGGAAACTTTGGTGTTGAGTTAATCAATATCATTAAGAAGGAAAATCCTGAGTGGTTTGATAAAGATTTTGAAGAGTTAGTTTACTCTGCATGCATGAAAGCTTATGCTGCAGAAGTAGATATATTAAACTGGATCTTTGAAAAAGGTGAGTTAGACTTTCTAACAAAAGAAACAATAACTAACTTTATTGCAAATAGATTCAATAATTCTTTAAGTAAGATTGGTATGGAGAGAATGTTCCATGTTGATCAAGATCTCTTAGAAAACACACGTTGGTTTGATGTAGAATGCACTGCTACTAAGGAAGGTGATTTCTTCTACAAAAAACAAATTGATTATAACAAAAAAAGTAAGAGTATAACACATGCAGATTTATTCTAATATGAAGTACCCTAAATATTATTGGCTCAATGATGAGTCGCGCCTCTTTCTTTCAAGAGGATATATCAGTGAAACACCTGAACAAAGAATAAAAGACATAGCAATTACAGCCCAGAAGTATTTAGGTATTGATGGGTTTGCTGAGAAGTTTGAAGACTATATGGCCCGTGGCTTTTATAGTCTTTCAACTCCGGTTTGGATTAACTTTGGTAAACAGAAAGGTTTGCCAATCAGCTGCTATGGATCTAACGTAGATGATTCATTAGATAGCATATTAAACGCAGGACGTGAGATTGGTATGATGTCAAAGTATGGTGGAGGAACAAGCGCCTACCTAGGCAACCTTAGATCTCGCGGTACAGAAATATCAACAGGAGGTCATGCAGATGGCCCCGTGCATTACGCAAAAATTTATGACACAGTTGTGGATGTTTGCAAGCAGTCAGAAGCCAGGCGTGGAGCTTGTGCTGTTTGGTTACCTGTAGAACATGCAGATATAATGGAGTTTCTAGATATTGGAACAGAAGGTAATCCCATCCAAAACTTACAGTACGGTATAACCGCAGGTGATGATTGGATGGTAGATATGGAAGCCGGTGATGAGGACAAGCGTAAAGTTTGGGCCAAGATCCTCCAGAGACGTTCTGAGTTTGGATTTCCGTATATCATGTTCCGGTACAATAGTAATAATCATACCACTCCTTATAAAGAATTGGGTATGGAGATTACTGCATCTAATCTTTGTTCAGAGATTCAGCTGCCAACTGATAGCTACAATTCTTTTGTATGTTGTCTTGGCTCACTGAACCTGCTGCATTGGGATGAGATCGAAAGATGTGACGCAATAGAAACGTATGTTATGTTCTTGAATGCCGTGATGGATGAGTTTATTACCAAAGCTCGTACTCTACCCGGAATGAAAAGAGCGTATAACTTTGCCAAAGAGCATAGAGCTATTGGTTTAGGTGTACTCGGATATCATTCGTTATTGCAGTCTAAGCTACTTGAGTTTGATTCGTTGCAGACTAAAGGTTTAAATGAACATATGTTTAAACTGATAAAGACTAAAGCGGAGGCGGCCTCTGAATGGTTGCATGATAACTTTGGTTATAGGTCTATTCGTAAAGGTTATGCTAATACAACTCTGTTAGCAATAGCTCCAACTAAATCTAGTTCTTTTATACACGGTGCTGTAAGCATGGGTATAGAACCTATAAAGTCTAATTACTTTATAAAAGATCTAGCTAAGAGTAAAACTGTTTATCAGAATCCTTTCTTAAAGGAAGAGTTGCAGAAGTATGGCTTAGATACCCCGGAAACTTGGGATAGTATCTTAAAGAAGGATGGATCAGTTCAACATCTTGATTTTCCTACCAAAGCTGTATTTAAGTCTTTTGTTGAAATTACTCCAAAAGAACTTGTACTTCAAGCAGCTCAAAGACAGAAGTATATTGATCAGTCTCAAAGTCTTAACTTAATGATTGATCCCAGCGTATCAGCTAGAGATATAAATCAACTCTATCTATATGCCTGGAAAGAAGGTGTAAAAACTTTGTACTATCAATTTAGTCAAAGTTCAGCTCAAGCTTTCTCTAGGAATATTCTTGAATGTTCTTCTTGTGAAGGTTAGCCGGGTGTTACACCGGTAGGATGGGGGAGTGTAAAGCTATATGGGTTAAAGCCCCAGACCTCATCCATATGCACCCATAGCTCAGCTGAATAGAGCAATGCACTTCTAATGCATAGGTCCCAGGTTTGAATCCTGGTGGGTGTACTACTAGCTACAGTATATTAAAATTGGGGAGTCATAGCACTCCCCTTTTTTATTTAATAAAGAAGTTTTTCATGTCAAGATAGTTTTGCCACTTCTTGATTGTATATAAAATAGGCACAGCATCTTGCCATTCTTTGACTAATTTAAGTTGTCCTTTTCTTCTACCTCTTTGATATACTACAGCAGAGTTTTCATAAAAATCATCTCCGCTTTGTGTAATAGCATAAAAAGGAGTTTCTATTAATGAGAACATTGCTTCTCCTAATTCACCCATTGTTCTTGTAGATGCAATTGGAGACTTTACCATCTGCATTTGTTCTTGAGATCCTATAATAGGGACAAATAGAATAAGTTCTTTTAATGTTCTATCTGCTTGGTACATTAGGATATTTTCCATTCTTTTTTCTAACTCACTTTCATCTCCATCATCTGCCCAAAGACTTTGCATTAATTCTTTTATAAGAACAGTTAAAAGTATAATACCCATCTCGCCCATAGATCTATAAAAACCTTGCAGCCTATTAAGGGCTCTTTGATTATCTTGCCAATCCCCATCTTTTAAATAACCATTATCTTCTAAGAATCCCTCAGCATATTGATTAAATTTAAAGTTACCTTGAGCAAGCTGTTTTCTTGTATAACCCATAAAGCCCCACCAAGATTTATATCTACCTTCCATCCAACCTAAGTTTTCATCATAGTATTCTTTGTCAAATCTAGCTCTCATTGCTGGAGCAATCCATTTGTGAAACTGAGCTGCAAGTTTACCAACAGTACTAGACTGCATAACCATTCTATCTTCATAAGCATAGTTACCGTGAATTTGTTTATTTACTTCACGCATTTGATTTCTAAGTTGATATCTATATTGATCATCATACTTACCTAATTCTCTAAGAACTTCTGGATTACCTTCTTTGTTTAAGTTTTTATTATCAACTTTAACTACAGTCCAATCACCCTCTTTCATTTTTAACTCATGAGTTTTAGTATCAAAGTCATGAGCATCATATAAAGATAATATTTCTCCAGTCTCTTCATTTCTAACCATTGTATCTATTACCATGGCCATGCCTACTTTAGTCTGAACATTCCACTCAGCTGCATCTTGTAAAGTATAACCCCAATCCATGAATCTTCTAAAATAAGACTTTCCTACTCTATCTATTTCAGAACCTGACTCTCGGATTTCAGCTTGACTATCCATCATTCTATATAGTTCTACAAAGGCTTCAAATTTACTATTGGCTTTATCAGGGTCATAACCACCTCTAGGCCCACCTATAGATTTTGCAGATGAAGCTAATCTGTGTATCATATCTGGAATACCTCTTTTATTAAACTCTAAGGATGCTCTTAAGAAAGCATCTTTGGAATAGAATCTGCCGCCTATTGCTTCAATGTTATCATTGATCCGCCCTAGAACATAGTTATTAAAGTTACCAAAAGGGTTAAATGCAACATAAGATAATGATGATAACTGTATAAGTCCATCTGAAACTTTTTCAAAAAAGCCTTTAGTCATTTGATCATTATCATAGTAAACCATATTCATCCATTTCTTAGCTCTTCTAAGAATATTAGAATCACTTCCTTTTATTGATGCTTTTTCTTCAAAACCTAATTTAGTTTTAATAACCTTTTTAACTTTTCCATCAGAAGTTTTATATTGACGTCTTTCAATTTGTTTAAGCATTGCTTTCATGGTATCTTCAACAGACCCCATTGTTTCATAATGTTCGGCCATACTTGCAAACTTAAGTAAAGCATTTCCCATATCTTTATTTAGTTCACCTCTTGATGGTTTACTTTCTTCTTCCATTCTTAGGCCTTTTAGTTCTGCCATTTTCTTTTTGAATGGATCAAGTTTTATTTTACCATCTATTCTCTCTTGATTTAATTGTTCTATTTTTTCATCAATGCCTTTTAATATATCATCATTTCTAGTTTTACCTGTATAAAATATAGGCATACTATCAACAATTTGACCTGTCTCATCTGCAAATACAGTTCTTTGCTGCATTGTAGTCGTAAAAAGATTTTTAATGCCGCGGGTTGACTTGGCAAACATTTTAGATACTAAATTAGGTTTACCTTTTAAATCTTGAAATATCTTACCTCTCATTACAGGCACTTTACCAAGCATTTGACTTCTTTGATTTGGTGGTAATTTATTTAAAAGATCATCTTCAAATAATTTTTTAAACATTAAGTAAAATTCTTTTTTAGCTTGACCTAGTGCTGTATCATCATTCATGATTGCTTCATACTTAGCACTTCTTAAATTTTTATGCGTAATGTTTCCAGCACTATCCCTCAAAGGTTGCTCGGCTCTTACTACTCTATACTCAGGTCTTGGGTAAGGTGTTGTATTATAAATAGTTTTAACCTCTCCTGTAAATTCCCCATTTTTACCTCTTTTAGCAACTGTTGTTTCATCTTGTTCAATACCTACTCTAAAGTATTTAGCTATAAATCTATCATAGGCTCTATCACTTACATCACTCTTTCTTTTCCAGAATCCATGTTTACCATTTGCAACAAAGTATTGGTACTTTGCTCTTTCCGTTTTAAACTCATCAGTATATTTATGATATTGGCCATCTGCAGGTTGATCATTTAAACCTATAGTTTCAGCTCTAAAAAAGTTTCCAAATTCTTCCTTAGCTTTTGCTAATTCAATATTATATTCTATATCTTCTAAACTAGCAGATGCTATATCTGAGATGTCTCTAAATTGTTTAGGCTGCCCAGTAGAATCAAATAATTTATCTCTTAACTCTTTCATTCTAGCATAATACTGCGGTCCTATTTCTTGAACATACATTCCTGTAAATTCTCCAGCTTCATCAAACTCTAGCATAAAATCATATAAATCTTGAGGATCTTTTATACCAGCAAGCTTTTGCAATTTAGAAGCAGCAGCCTGGATCATTTTTTCTCTGTCTTGTATTTTATCAAGAAGCTCTTGTTTTTTAGACTTATAAATCTTATCCATTAAAGCTAATAAAGTATCTTTAGATGTAGCTAGATCTCTTGTTTGCAACTCTATTACATTAATATCTTCTCCAAACTTCATTAAATCATCCAACATATCTTCAGTAAAGTTTCTTGATGATGTATTCTTGACAATTGTTCTTACATAGTTCTCAATTGCATTATCAATAATACCCGGAGTATAATTATCAAAACTACCAACACCTACTAAATCATTAGCTTTTGTTTGTAGATTTAAAACCAAACTTTTCTGAGTTGCATTTAATTCTGCAGAATCTTGAAGTTTATATAAACCTTGAAATGTTTCCATGAATCTATCAAAGTTCAATACATAAGATATATATTCCGGCTTACCAAAGTTTTTTGGATCTTCTACATACGCTTTGAATTCATTTATTTGCCTGAGAGCATCCCGCATTAAACTACTAAATATTCTTGATCTAGCACTGGGACCTGATCCTAATGCAATATTAATAGCACTAATTGAATTAAGTATTTGTTCTTGAAGTTGTGTTGTAGTTTGATGTCTACCTAAAAAAGTTTGTTTTCCAAGTTGATTCAGCGCTTCTTGCTTTTTAATAAGACCTTTTTGATATGTTCTTAAAGCTTGAGTTATAATAGAAAATTCAGGTGAAACTTCAACGCCCTCTGGTTGCTGTTCTTGACCATCTAATAATTCTTCTAGACTAGCTGATTGTACAGATTCTGGAGATTGCTCCATTGCTTCATCTATTTCTTCTTTTGCAGTTTGATTAACATTAAGAGGAATAAGTGCATCTACATACGGCTGATTCTGACCAGGTGGATGGGTTTGTTCTCCTTCATAATCAAACTTTCCTGTAAAAGTTTGATTTTCACCTCTACCTTTTATTCCTACTTTTACATGTATAGTACTAACAGCATCTGGTTCTGTAGATATAGTATATCCCATATTTTGCAACATCCTTTTATACATGTTAACTTGTAGGTTATGCTTTTGTCTTTTTGATAGTTTACCTTTTCCGTTTTTACCTTTTTTTAATAAACCTTTTTCAACAAGTTCACTGCTTTCTTCTACATCCCACTGTTTATCATACATTAATCTTTTACCTGCAATACCTTGATAATCTTTAACCCCATCTTTAGAAGTTTTAAGATCAACAACTTTTAATGTACCATCTGGTTTTATAACCAATAAATCTATTGTACCAGCAGTTCCTGTAGCTTCATCATAAACTGTTACTTGAGGTAATGCAATACTACCATCTCTTAATAATCCACTTTCTTTGTCATATAGTACATTATTTATATCATCATAAGCTCTACCTGCTTGCTCTTCTGTAAGAATTACTTGTCCTCCAACCTCTGCGGCATCTTCTTTAACTCTCTCAAAAGCTTCTTTTTTAGTTAATCCCGCAGCTAAAGCTTCTGTAATACTATCAAAGTTATTACCTAAAGCTTGATTGATGGCATATTTTTCATCCATTTCAGCTTGCTTCTCAGGACTTTTCTTTCCATTAAATCTTTCAGTAGTACTTTTCCAAGATCTTTCTATATCATTTATATCTTTATAGGTGTGTGTCTTTTGATTAAGAACCAGCATTGGACTTTTTCTATTGTAAGATGATGCTGCTAATATACCTATATCTTTTGGTGAATGAACAGCTGAGTGAAATAATTGCCTTGCTATTTCTTTTTGAACTGCATTGCCGGACTCCATAGCTTTATCATATGCTATCTTTGCACCACCTGTAAGATTGTATCTAACTTTTCTATCAGCAATTCTATCTATTTTAAATTCAATACCAGATGTATTTAAAAGTTTTGCTATACCAGTTAATGTAGCATTCTGTGATATTGATCTAGCAGAAAATGGCTTTCCTGTTAAGTATTCGGATAAATTTTTAATTATATCCATGAACCAACTTAGAAACTCTTTTACTGCACTTTTAAATGATCTAGTTTCATTCTCAGTAAACTCTTTATTAAAATGTCTAGATAAAGCTTGGGTTACTAATTCAAGTTGTCTATGCTTTTCTGAAAATCCTCTTCGCTTATTGTAAGCATCATTTATTTCTTGTGATAGTTCAGGAAAACTTTTTCTTGCTTCTTTTAATAACTTATTGAATAATTCAGGGTTATCTACATAAACACTATCTATAAAAGGATGTAATATTTCTTCTATTGCTACATCATCAGTAACACGGCCTTCTATTAAAACCGCTTTGCCATCTACATAAAAAGATCTTATATCTTTAAATGGAACCTTTGATTTTTGTTCCATTGGTAAATCATCATATGCTCTTTTAGCATCTGCCGGTGATAACATAACAACAGAAACTTGAGGAAACATTCTCATCAAATGCCTCACCACTTCCCTAGAATGTGGTGTATTAAAACCTCTTGCAGCGGGTATTATATCACTTGGTGTAAAAACATTTCTTTCTATATCTATAACTAAACCTTTACCTTTACTCCTTCTATTTATAGATTCCTTCGGTATATGGTTTACTCTTAAATAATTATATAATCTATCTAAATTATACTTTCTTATAGAAGGATCATATGTTCTATTTCTAGAAGACACTACATAATAATCTCCTTTAAATTTAGTAAGTATACCAAGTCTAACTAAATTTGCATATAACGCTTCTGTAAACTCTCTAGTTTTTAAATTATTAAAAGCTTTCTGATCTTTTTTATATTGCATTACTTCAGATACTGTGGGTAACGCATCCGTGTTGTTTGCTTTCTGCCATTTATTCATTAAATAATTTGCCTCAATTGGTGAACCCAATGCTTCAGCAACATTTTTAAATTCAGCAGTACTTCTATTTATGCATTTCTGTGCCATTAAAAACAGGATTTTAATTGTTCAATAAATTCTTCCATTGTATCAGATGTTTTTGCAAACTCTTTCATTAAAGCATCTATACTACCATAATCTCTATTAAAGGCTTCTCCAACTTTTTTAAGATTCATTAGCTGACCCATACTTAAAGTTGATAAGTATGCTTCAAGTTTTTCCTTATTATCAATTGTATCAAGACCTTCATTTGCATTCTCTCCAGATTCCATAGGATTACCATTTGAATCAATGCTAAAGGTATCTAAATCTTCCGCATCTTCCAAAGCATCTGTTAAATCATTTGTAGGAACTTCATTGCCCTCATTATCAATACTAAATGTATCTTGCTCTTCTCCTTGTGCGGCTTCTTCAGCAATGCTTGCACCACCAACTTTTATATCTTTTCCATCAACTTCAATATCTTGTTTTGGATCTGACATTTTAGCTTGATATTTTTTTACTATTTCTTTAGCCACCGGAGTATTTAGCCAGCCTTTTTTATCAAGTTTATCTTTAAAAACAAAGTTATCATATGCTTTATCCAACATAGCATCTAGAGTTGCATCTGTTCCATATTCATATTCTATAGATCCATATATCTTATTAGGATCTCTACTTGGTCTTCCTGAACCATCGCCTGAATCATTCTCTCCTGGATTAGCTTCTTTAACTGTTTCTTTTACTGAATTATTTGTAGGTCTTTCTCCAAATATAAAACCAATTGGAGTTTGTGCAACTGATCCCATAACATCTATTTCTATATACTGAGCATACGTACCTACAGCTATTTCTTGAGATAATCCTTCACCTATATTACCATATTGAGGACCGGCATGTCTTACTAGTTGAAAGTATCTAGTTTTTCCATCTACAACAAAAGCCATAGTTTGAGGAAATTCAATTAAATCTTTAGTTTCTTTACCATCTGCAACTTCATTTATTGTAAATGATTTTTTTATTTGACCTCTATTTGAAGCATACCTTTTACCTTTGCTTCCAATTTTACCAAATTTTCTAGTCTCAAAAGTATCATTCTCCTCAAATTTAGGTCTACCTGAAATACCTTTATACAAATCTATTTCAATAACCGCTTTATCAAACTGATCATTTAAATATATACCTCTGCTTTTCGCTTTGCTATTTATTTCTTTTGTTTCTGCTTTTTGTTCTTTTTCTGTAACACCCGCAGCTTTATAACCAAAGTTATCTTCCATTATTGAAAGTAGATCATCATAAAGTTCTTCACTAAATTCTTGAAGACCCATTAACTCAGCATTATCTATTTGACTTTGAATCATAACCCCTCCTGGAAAGTTATCTATATTTTGTTTTATTTTTTCAACCTGTTGAGTAATCTCTTGAGATGCAGTATTTATTTCAGTACCTGTATAAAAACTTTCTTCATTGTTAGATAGATCTTTTTTTATTACTATTCTAATAACATTGTCTGCATTTCTAACAGACCTGCTATTTCCAGATCCTGTTTCAGACTCATTATCAAATATAACAAATAGTTTATCAGGATTATTTTCTACATACTCTAAAGTGAATGGTTTTTTAGCTTGATTTATAAGTGACTTACCATTAAATATACCTACTGCAGGTATTGATCCTCTTTGCAAAAGTCTTGCAGTTTTAGGGTGCAAGCCGTACTCTCTCAAAAAGTTTAATTTTAAATCTCTAAATGACATTCCAAAATTAGCCATCATTTGGTTATCATCCATTGCAGCAAATGCTTGAGATGTACTTGGTAAAGTAGACATATAATCAGCAAACATTTCTGGGTTTATGGATGCTATTATACTTCTATAGACAGGCTGCAATCCGTCTTTTACTATCATATAGTTTAATACTTTCATTGCCAATGCTCTAGTTAATGGATCTGCATATAGTTCTTGGAAACCATTTTGAACATCTAATTTCTGAGAGTCATTTAAAGGAGTTAGTGTATTAGCAGTTAGCATACTTATCCCTGTTTTATTACCTTCATCCGTAGCAGATTCTGGTCTTATAAACCCATCTAAAAAGAAGTTATACTTATCTCCATTTAATGTTTTTAATTCATCATATGTGTCAACAATATCTTTAGAACCTTCCTCTGGATATATTAAATCATTTGTTGGAATGCCTAAAGTAGACATTGGATTATTATTTAAATAATTTAGATAACCTTGAAGTGTTATATATGAAAGCAAGTCATTGTTTATTACCGCTCTTTCTTCTTTGGTAAATCTTTTATAGTTTGCTTCAAGAGATCTAAATATATTTTTGAAACCGGCACTTTCATCTAAAAATACTTTTGGTAAAATACTGTTTACAAATTCATTTTGTATATCTAACATTCCTGTTTGCCATCTATCTTTAGAAAACACAGGTCTTAGATCAAACATTGGAATTTCATTAGGCGGAAGCGCTTTCATTTCAGCATCTGTCAAATCTATTTTTAATTTTTCTCTAGCCTTAGTAACTTTATATACATCATTTGTATCTTTACCAAATCCTTTTGCTAAATTTAAAAGGTCACCCATTGGTCTTAAAAATTCAGCAATATCAAAAGCTTTTAAGAATTGATTTAAAGCTGCATAATCTCTAAGTACTTGCTCTCTAGTAATAGCTTCTATTCCATTATCTGCAGCTCTATCAACTTTATCTTGAAGTTCTTCTTCTGATGTAAATGTTACTATGGGATCTTGAGCAGCATCAAGTAAAGACTTTTCGTTAACAGCAGCAGCTGCAAAGTCTTCTTCTGATGCTAAGTCATAAGTTGCAGCAGCATTTTTAAGACTTTCCATCTTAGCTTCAATGTGTTCTTTAACATCAAATTCAAATTGAGGTGCTCTAGATTCTAGCTTATATGCTTCTCTTATTAACGGATGATTCATCATTGCCACAGATGTTCTAATTGGAACACCCATTGCAGTCATAGTTGTAACAATAGCTAATGCATTTCTACTAAGACCCAACTTAGCAGCAAGTCTTTCTTTAGCATTATCTGTCATTGCAGTTATCAGTGCAGAGATTATATATTGCTTTCTTTGACCATTTGATCCATCTTCTAATTTC
>Ga0098037_1000182_pt1 | contig 37369 bp, 24 predicted proteins | sample 5_EtaG_FD_75050 | JGI IMG/M metagenome (GOLD analysis project Ga0098037, IMG submission 75050) | Marine viral communities from the Subarctic Pacific Ocean - 5_ETSP_OMZ_AT15132 metaG | ecosystem: Environmental > Aquatic > Marine > Oceanic | place: Pacific Ocean | collected 2015-01-08 | reverse complement strand
CTTCTTCTTCTTTTTCTACAATTTCTTCTTTTTCTTCTGGATTTGCTGTAATTGGAATAGTTAGCAAATCTCTCTGTCTATTTGTTGTATTACCAAAAGCTCTATCTTCAGGAGATATGTTTACTATAGTGCCATTAACGTCAACAGTTTGATCATTTTTACCAGAATGTACAAAGTCTACTAAATCATCACCTGTTTTTCCACCAGCAGCATCCATAAACACACCACCTATATAACCTGACTGAAATTGTCCAATATCATCTCTTGATAGGGCCTTATATTGAAGCTTTGCTAACTCTTCTGGTGTAGCATCTGGGTTATCAGCAGCAATCTTATCATTCATTGCTTTAATAGCTTTTTTGTATTTCCAGTTTCTACCACCTTTAGATCCAGTTTTATCATCCCAATCTCCTGAATTAAGATCCGCTTCTTGATAAAAATCTTGTAAGCCACCTATCTGTCTTTGACCTCTTCTATATATATCATGATACACATCTTCCGTTACTACATCTTTACCTACATCTTGTCTACGAGCTTTGTATGCATTATATCTGTTAGTTCTATACTCTTTTGCAGACTCTGAAGTATACCAATCATCCCATTCCTTACTACCTCCTTGATATGTTTGACCTTCTTCCCAACTTGTTTTAGGTGGTTTTTTATCATTGGCTCCTCCACCATCAAAGCCAGGTAAACTTTTAATTCTTACTCTTGACATACCTCCTCTAGACATAGTAGGATAATAAGATCCTCCCATGCTAGCACCATAAGCTGCCATAGGTATTGATCCTCCGTATTCTCCCATACCTGCACCTAAAAATCTCATTTCATTTGGATCTGACATAGCCATTGGTGAAGTTTCATTATCTTGCATAAATGTACCATAAAAGTTTTGTTGACTGCGATTTTGATTTTGCTGATCTTTTAAATTCAACTTAGCCAACTCACCTTTTCTTTTTGCATTTTGAATTCCTCTACCTACTTTACTTCCGATAGTAGCAATTCTTGCACCCTGTTGTCTTAATTTTTCAGGAGCAACATTAAATGCATTTTTAATTTTTTGTTTAGTTTCAATACTAAACAGGCCATCTTTACGCTTTTCTAATTCTGTTGGTATATTACTATCAATCATAGTAATCTGATTATTTTTCATTGTTAAAGGTGGCGCTCCAGGATTTTCCAGTTCTGGTTCAGGCGCAGTTCTCATACCTTTACCATAATTGTTAAGCATTATTTCATCTTGCATTTCTTGATCTAACTGAGCAAAGTTTGGAGCAGTTCCAAATTTTGAAGTAACACCTGTTGAATAAGGATTAGAATCAGTATTAGTATTACCTGCACCTAAAGTTAAAGTATTACCCATAGGATTACCAAGTGCTGGAGTATAAGCATTAGGAGCTGTACTGCCAGCAGCGCTAGGTTGAAAAGCATTTTGACCAGATGCAACTTGTTCTTCTAGTTGATAAAATGGATCATTACTTACACCTGTATTAGCACTAGGATTTGCTTGAACTGGACTATGGAACTCTCCACCATGTGGATAATAACCACCATATACAAACATGTTTAACATTTCATTCTCACCACCAAATCTCATTGGTTTATATGTAAGAGAATTAGGTATTACGTTACCAGCATTTGTATTCATACCAGTAGCATCTAGCATCATAACTTCTTTTCCATCAGAAGGTTCAAGTACATATGCATCATTGTTTTGATCATTATCAAAGTTATAAGCATCATACTCCGCTCTTCTTGCTCTTTTTAATGCATCTATAGGATATGATTTAAACCATTCATTAACTTCTTCAGAATTACCAGGGTCTTCACTAAAGTCTTTAACATTCTGTTCAGCCATCCTGCTCGTACCAAAATACTGAAGACCATCTTCATCAGTCATCGGCTTATCTTGAAGGTTCAAGTAGTTATGGCCTTCAGGTCTACTCTGCCACCAGTCCATAACAGCATCATCTACTGCACCCATATCATCTAGATCATCATCAAAGCTTTGAATATCATAACCCACATTAGGGTTTTTAATCATGCCAGTAAATTGATTAGGATTAGTAGGTGTTATTTTTCTTTCCTCTATGACAGAATCGTACTTATCTTTATCTACCCAGTCTCCTGTTTTACCATCTGGATTAAATAACCAAACTTTATCAAGTTGAGTATTTAATTCTTTTGGAACTTCTCTATCTGTTCTATTATAATAGTCAGATAAAGATTCTCCTTCTTTTAATTCTAGTTTATCAACTACTTTTGTTTTATCATCTTCACCCTCTTCACCTTCTTCTTCACCTTCTTCTGGTTCAATTCCAAACTCATCATCAAGTTTTCTTTCTTTTCTTACATCTCCGTCAAAATCATCTGGGTTTACAAACTCTTCTCCATTCCATACATCATCATTCTTAAGATAACCAGGATTACCGGTTACTCTTAATAAATATTTACTATTTGTTTCTCCTATATTTGGTGGATTATCTGCAAATATTTGTCCTGGATCATCACCCCCTGCTAAGTCAATATCTTTAGCAGTTTCATTGAAAACATCTATTTTATTTTGTATGCTTTTAGGATCAACAAAACCAGCTTTAGGATCTACTGCATAAATTAAACCATTCTCCTTACTTTGCAAACCAGACCTTGATTGTACTGCTCCTCCTGGTATATCATCTTCACTTCTTACTACGATTGGATCAAAAGTAGTACCTTTACCACCATAAGGAGCTTCTGCTTTTGATTTAGTATTTACATCAACGTTCTTATCAGTATCAGTATCAGTATCTAGGGTTGATTTATCTTCCCCATCACTATTATTTGATATCTTTTTGTTCCATTCAGCATCAGCATCAAGCCATTCTTGTTGAGTATACCGTCCACTATTCAAAGCCTCTAACATATCTTTCTTTGCCCGTCTAAGCTTTCTACGGCTTCCCATAGATTCATCTATAAGCTGCTGATTGTTAGTAAATTGTTCTTCTACAAACTCTTCATTGGACATTTTAGGTTTATACGTATCTGTAAACTTAGATAAGTCTTCATTAAAATTATATCTAGTTAAAAGTTCTTTTCTTGCTACATCTTTGTTAAACAAAGCTTTAAGAAATGGATTTTTTCTATATTTATATTGTATACTTGTAGGTGTCATTCCTGCAGGAAATCCTGTGATAGGAACGCCTGTTCCAAATCCTGGACCAGTCATCGTTGCAGGACCCATTGAGCTTAACCAACTGCCTGCTCTTGTAATTGCTGGATGTGCAAATGGATTACCAGGAGCTAAACCAAATCTTCTTTTATCTGAAGAAGGTCTATAACCATAATAAGTAGGTTGTTGAAAATTACCCATACCCATACCCATGCCCATACCTGTTTCCATGTTTGCGCCCATATTTGGTATAGAGGTATTTGGAAAATTTTCCATTATAGAACCTTCACCACTATCAATTAATACACCATCTCTATATATTTGACCATCTGCAGTAATTACATCACCAGGTTGCAAACCACCCTGATTTGTAGGAGATTGATCTAGCCCAAGACCTTTTCTCTGTCTTTGCAACATCTTTTGATATACAGGATCATTAGGATTAGGTTTAACATTCAATAAAGTTCCACCTGGATTTTTATATCTTTGATACTCTTCATCGGCTAATGCTTTAGCACGATCCTCTAAATATTTATTATATTTATCCATCTCTGCTTTTTGCCCATCTATTTGTTTTTGGCTAATTTTATCACGCTCTTTTTTATCTTCTTCAGAAAGTTCTTCTTTACCTACTTCATTTCCTGCTTCATCAGTAACAACCACATTATCTTTTGTAACTACCTTTGATGTAGGTTCATAACCACCTTTATCTCCTTTATAGTATGTACCAGGTTTCCAGTTATCGTAGCTAAATCCATCTTGCCACATGTCAACTCTAGGGCCCCATGTAGCATCATAACTTAGATCTGCACCGCGAGTATTCTTATAGCTTCTATGTCTTTCAGAATCAAACTTTTTAATAAAGCTAGGATCTTGCGCAGCTTGTATTACAGCATCTTTATTTTTATCAAATAAAGCGTTAACTGCAGCATCATCTAATTCACCGGTTGGATATAATTTTCTCTTATCAGCTACTGATAAAACACCTGCTGCAACCATTAAAGCTGCTTTAGCATTCTCACTATTAATTTCAAAGTCTACTGCTCTTTTTCTTAAATTTAAAGGTAGATCACTATACTTATCATCAAGCGTTTGAAGGTAACCTTTTACTAGCTCTCTGTCTTTTTCTTTATCTCCTGTAAAATTAATTCCTGTTACATCAGTTTTGAATGCTACATTAAGAGCTAATCCTTTACCAGTTCCATGACCATGATTTAACTCATAGTCTATAATTTTATCAAAATAACTTTTATCTTTTGCAGCAGACTGATTGCTCATAGTAGTTACTTTTGTACCTCCAATTGTTGGCTTTGGATCAGCTTTAACTGTAAAGTACTCTTTTGTTTTTGTTTTAGGTTCATACCTGTTTGTACCTGTAATAGCACCTCTAACATCATCTCTAAAAGAAGAATTAGTTTCTACTCCTTCTATAAAACTATTAAACAATCTTTGATCTTCAGGGTCAGCACCTTTATTTGGATCCGGATCCATAAATTTATCATAAATGGTTTTATTAGGTACAAATTTATAACTACCATCACTGCCTTTTTTAAAGTGACCTAATGGCTTTTCAGCTTTAATGAAACCTAATTGAGCATTAACAATAATTTTATCTCCTATAGCTTGTACACTAGTTACAGTTACTCCACTAGCTTCACCTGTTATAGGTTGACCATCTTTTAATATGTTAGCTTTATTTTCACCAAGTGAACCATCAATAGTAATTCTATTAATATCTTCAATAAGAATTTTAGGATCTGTATCTACAGCTGCGCCTAATTTAAACTTTTTTATTCCACCATTTCGCATCATAGGCTGTTGCCCTTGCATTTGTTCTTGTGGAATTAAATCTTCATCAGTAATGTTATTAGCTTCCATATATGGCCTAGCCATTTCTGGAATACCTTGTGGAAATCCTTTCTTAGATTCTTGAGCTAAAGCAAGAGCACCAAGCTTCATGATATAATTCTTTATCATAAGTGTTGCTGTCTCTCTACTTCTTCTATCACTTTCAGGATCCATAAGTATTGCTTTATACTTATTTATGTCATAAGGTTTAGCAAGTTCAGCAGGAGTATATCCACCCTTCTTAGCTGTTTTTCCAAACATTTTAAGAATAGCAGGATCTGTTATTCTCATTGCTTTAGTATCACTAAATATAAAAGTATCTTCAGGAAGATTTAAAGGAACACCTCCATTACTATGTCTTGGACCTTTTATCTTAAAGTGATCTGGAATAGTATCTCCTGATATAGGACCAAAGGCAGTCTCTCCACCTTCCGCTTCTAGGTTGGCCATTGACCTTGGAATCTTAGTTAAACTTTGCTTAACTTCTCTTCCTTGTTTTGCTTCAGCATAGTTACCACCCCATTTAGCAGGTGTAACATTTAATGCTCCATCAGCTTGCTGACCACCATAAGCTTTCTTTGGTAATTTTTTAATTCTTACTTTCATATTAGTTTAATCTAAAAATTCTACTACTCCACCTGCTGCCATAAATTGAGCTATCTGATTAGCATCCATCATCATTGTTTTACCTATATCACCTTCAGTCATTCCACCATACTGCTGGTAGTCAAACATATCTTTTACAAGCATCCTTGGAGGTTCTGCATTTGCTTGTGCTTTCGCTTGTGCTTTTATTTGTGCTTGTCTGACTGCGTCTGCTTGTGCTTGTATTAAATAAGGATCTAGGTTTTCATCGAGTCTATCTTTATTAAAAATTCCTTCTCTATAACCAATTTCATTACCTTGGTTCGCTGATCCTAGGTAACGACTCAAAGAAGGATGTGTATGACCTGGTGTTCCACCTTCATGCATATAAGGCATGTAAGGATCAAATACATTTTTATATGCGGGTTGTCCCATCATTTCAAAATCATTTGTTCCACCATCTTCATAGTATCCACCTTCACTAAAGTAATCCATTTCTTGACCACCTCCTGTAAACTTAGATAAATTAGAAGTTGAATTACCATATATCATGTCATACAATCCACCTATCATATCATCTTCAGAAATCGCACCTCCATACATTCTTCTTGTTATCGCCTTCTTAGTAAATTTCTTACCCATTTTGAAAAGATTATCTATAAGGTATTTTCTTGATACTGTTGTAGTACCTTTAGGTGGTTTAGGTACAGGTATTTTATATTTTTTATAAAAGTTTAAAATATTTTGAGTTCCTGTACCTTTTCTAAGAGCTTTAACTTCTTTTAAAAACTCTTTTCTTCCTTTAGGTTGCTGAGTAAAATCAGGCACTTTAGGACCTTTACTATACGGTCTATCAGCACCAAAATCTAAACTCATTTGACCTTTACTGCCTTTAGGTTTACTACCACCTTTTGGATCTATAATTTCTTTTTTCTTTATCTCAAGATCACCAGATCCTGATGTACCTTTAGGAGCATCTACACCTCCTTGACCAGGAAGTTTTCTAAGATCTGTAGGACCTTGTAAATCCTGAATATCATCATAAAATGACATAACAAGCTGACCATCATTACCAATTAAAGGTATCATCTCTTTAGTTGGTATATTAGAAAAATATTGTTTACTCTTACTTAGAGAAAGATCTCGTACAGCTTGAGCCATTGTTTTCTTGTTAACAGGCTGTCCTCTATCTACTAACCACTTAGCAATTTTTTTTCTATTAGCGTAAATTACACCTCCTGTTCCTATTGCTGCAGCTAAAGGCACCATCCAATTACCCCCTTCTGGATCTATATCAGGCGCACCTTTTGCTATACATTTTCCTTGATAAAAATAAGGTTTCTCCGTTGGACATTCACATTTACCACTTATGGGATTAAATTGTTGTCCTCCTTCACAATCTACATTAACTTTGTCAACTTGTACACATGCTCCTGGTAAATTATTAGGAGCTATCTCATTTGGGTCCCACTTATATCCTTCTGGACAACCTCCTTCAGGTTCAGTATTTGCTGTAGGTGTTGCATTGCTTCCATCATTACCAGATCCATCATCACCAGATCCACCTCTACTTGCAGAACCGTCATCTGTATCATTAGTTATAGTAATCTTGTTAGCATCATTACCTGTAACATTATCATTAACATTTTCTTTTGTGCCAGGATACATAATATCATACATAAAGTTTCCACTGTTCATCATGGACATTGGATTATACATACCATTCATAAATACACTTTGGCCAAAATTAGTAGGCATTTGACTTGCATATTCACCATGCAGTTCAAGACCTCTAAGCCCACCGAAAAATCCAAAATCAGCCTTTACATCCATTACATTTGGACCCATTGTAGGCATACCAGGCATCATCATAGGAGCAACACCAGGAGGCATAGCTATACCACTATAAATGTCACTTATAGCATTATTTAGTCTCCTCATTCTTCTTCTAGCTCTACCTCTACCAAATCTAGCTTGCTCTAAGTTCTCACCTGCCTGCATCTGATCTTGAGCCATTTGCATATTATCAAACTCATTTGATGCATTATTTCTTATTTGGTTTTGTTGATTGTAATTTAATATAGCAACTTTACTAGGTTGCATATTAGCTGCAAAGTTAGTAGCTGAACCTACATCAGATTGTTCATCCATAGACATACCATCTTGAGCTTCTTTAAGTCTTTTCTTTATATAACCATTTTTACCCATAGCTAAAGCTTCTTGATTAGGATCCATAGGTGGAGCTCCTTGTTGCTGTTGCATAGCCATCATTTCTTCTTCAGACATTTGAGGACCTTCACCTTGCATCTGTTCCATAGTAGCCATTACTAATCTTTCTGCATCTTTTGGTGGAGCACCAATCTGAACAAGAGCTTGTACAATTACTTCAGGTGGAACTTCACCTTTTAACATTTGAAAAATTACATCTTGAGGTCCCATTTCAGAATCCATTGCTTCTTGCAAAGCTTGCATTATTCTCATAAGCTCTTCTTCTCCAACACTTGGTTGTTGTTCAGCTTCTTGCATCATAGCCATTTCTTCTTCAGAAGGCATTCCTTGCATAGGTTGCGCATCCATTTGCATTCCCATTTCAGCTCTTGCTAAAAATTGTGCCATAGGATTCATTACCCTACCTTGTTGACCACCTGCTTTATAAATTCGATATCTTTTTGTATTCATGATATTTAAGTAATTACATATAATATACTAAATTTTAGTTTAGCATTTAAACTTTATTTGTTTAATTTATTTCTTCTACTATGTATCCTCCTTGAGTATACATTTTAACTTGATCTTCTGTAAGATCTGCTACAAACCCACCATCTTGCTGAAAGATATTAGCAACAGGTTTTTTTACCACTCTTGTATTATCTTGATACATGTTAACGTCTGGTACCTGAATATCCAATTGTTCTTGTTGTGGTGCATTATCAACAAGCTTCACTTTATATTTAGAACCAACATCTTTAACATAAATCTTCTTATTTATATAAGTATCACCTACATTTCCTCCAGCAATTATTACATAGTCACCACCATTATCTGATCCTTGATCTACTATAATATCTCCATGACTTGGATAAGAATGTTTTGTACGTTTAGCAAAATCTTCATAAGTCCACTTTGAACTACCTGGACCAACATATTTACCATCTTTGTATTTTTTTCTTCCTTTGACTAATATGTCCCCTACTTTATAATTACCGTCTGGTTTATTTGCAACATATCTATTGTATTTATAATTAGGATCATTTTTTGCTTTAAAAGAATCCATTATATAGGACCAATGTCCTATAGACGGATTAAACCCTGCTTGTTTAAGTGAGTCTAAATCTTTTGCACCAACATTTTGCATTACAGCATTACTTATAGTGATTGCACTCCAAGGTTGTGTATAGGATAAATGTGTACCTATTGAATCATTGTATTGTTTTATCAGAGCTCTACCTTGAGGTGAGTCTTCCTTTATACCTTTCCATTTACTTTTTTGCATTTCATTCCAAACTTGTAAAGGAGTTTTTTCAGGCGGATCATCTGATACAAATCCACCAGGTTTTTTATAATATTTATTAATCCAATTTAAGGTCATGTCATTTCTTCTACCCAAAGGCTTACCATCTGAATATCTTACATATTCTTTAAGCATTAAATCTTTATCATTCTTTACTACACCTCTTGCAAAATTCTTAAATGTCCCTATACCACCTTTTACATTATATTCATAATCTGTTAATATGGCCTGTGAATAAATAGGAAGGCTTTCAAAAGTACCCTCTCCATATGTTTTATTTATATACTTAGCAGCATTTTTCTTTTTGCTTTCAAAATCTTTTCTCATTTGAGCATGTCCTTGTTCAGTAGTTATACCTTCAGAAAAATCTTCATATTTCCCAACCTTATGCCCACCAAAAATATCATAGCCTCCACCTTCTTCTGGAGCTTTGGTAGGATACCATAATTCCGTTTCAGGATCATATCCTGCCTTACCTTCATTTTCTTGAGAGAATAACTCAGGCATGTAAACCTCATCGATAAATTTAGCAGCATCATATTCAAATTCATCTTTTGGAGCCTTTGTGGTTTTAGTACTAAGTTTCCCTTCTTCACGTAAACGTTTAATCCATGGGCCAATTTTAGCTCCTGCTCTTTCTGCAACTTTTGTTGCAGCTTTTTTCTTAGGAATATTTATTACTTGACCTATATCAATATTATTATAATCATTAATTCCTGGATTAGCTTTTTCTAAATCTTTATAAGGTATACGCAATCTATTTGCAATACCACGAAAAGTATCTCCAGATTTTACAGTGTAAGTTCCACCTTTATCTCCACCATCAGTCATCTCTTCTAATACATAACCACGTGCTTTATATCTTTCTACATCTTCTGGAGATAATTCAGCTTCTATATATCCACCTTCTTTTAATTTATTTGAATCTTCATTACTTAAGCCTGAATGTAATACTTGTTTTCTTGCACCAGCCTTACCAAGTTGCTTTAAAACACTAGTTCCTATATTTTTAAGTGTTTTTGCTGCAACAGTAGCACCTTTTACACCTGCTCCAACATATGGTACAGCTCCAAATGCATCTCTCGTTACTTCTAAAGAATCTTTATTAAAAAAATCTTTTGTTTCAAAATTACCATCTCCTGTAAAATAATCCAGTGCTTCATTTGTTAGGTTCTTTGGTAAATTATAAACATCTTGAGCTGTAGTACCTAAGTGGCTTAAAAACTTTTTAGGATCTTTTTTTACTCTATAATATGTTTTAAATGCACCCGGAATACCACTAGCTTCTACAACTTTAGCAGCAGAACTAATTCCTGGAATTTGACTTATCTCTTCTTCTAAACCACCTCGCTGTATATAATTGTAATAAGCATCAGGACTACTAAATCCTTTCTTTTGCCAATCAGGAAGAGGATTACCCTGTCTATCAAACAATCCTTCTTCTAGTCTTTCTTTTTCTTCCTTTTCATATAACGCTAGATCCTCAGCTTCTTTTTGAGCACTATAATTTTGTTCATAAATTGCATCTTCTTCTTCTGTTCTACCTACACTATTTAAGTAACCTTCTCTAAGTCTTTTTTTAGCAGCTTCTTGTTCTTCTGGAGTTCCTCTTTCTTCTATATATTCATCTTCTCTTGTACCATAAGGATCATGAAAATAATTATAAAATATTCCACCTCCCACATCTGATAAACCGGAAAGACTACCCATTTTAGGTATACCTAATTTTTCATTACCGTAAACTAAATCAAGAGGTAAAACACCAGGTCTATCCAAGATCTCTTGAACATTTCTTATATAAGAACTCCTATCTTTTTTATCAGGTTCTCCCCCACTATCTTTTTTAGGCAATGCAACTATTTGATACCGTTCCATATTAAACTTTTTTTAATGTATAACCTAATTTCTTTAATCTTTTCATGGTAGCTTTATTTACTATATCTCCTAACTTAGCTTCTGCAACTCCTCCATCTCTTTTATTATCAAGCATGCTAGTTGCTACAACAGGAGTTGCTACAACAGGTGCAATTTTATTTAATTGTTTAGCTAGGTTTGCATATGTTGAAGGATCTGCTATATCTAACAACCGTGTAGTACTAAGTACCTTTTCTGGCTCACCTAACATATCTGCTTTATAAAATCCTCTTGGTTGTTGAGATGTCATTGTTTTTGCTTTTGTTAAAATTTCAGGAGTAATTTCAGCAAACCAATCATCTATTAAACCCATATCTAATAAATTTTGTTTAAGTTCTTTAGCATATGGAAGTACTTCACTTGACATACTATTAAGCTGCTGAATTCTTCCTGAAAATGTATAATCAGGTTCTGCAGAAGTTTCACTAAACAAACTATTTGATCTAGATCTTTGACCTTCTCTACTATATTTTTTAAATAACTCAGCATCAGTAAGATTTTGATTTCTAACTGGATCATACTCACGCATTTCTTTAATCAAATCATCTTTAACTTTTTTATGTTGAGTTAAATAACGATAAGCTTCTTGATTTTGTTTATTTAAATTTTTAGGATCTCCAAGAGCTTTTATTATATCATCTTCTATAGGTAAATTTCTACCTGGGCTAGTTATATGAGCTATTTCATGTTGTACAACTGGTGAACTCTCAGCTAGAGCAGGATGAAATCCTATCTCTGAACCTTTATTAACAGGATTAACAGTCTTATCAAAATTAGATATTTGCAGATCTTGTTTGTTAGCAATTTTTACACCACGCCCAGTGTCAAAATAAGCTCCCATGAAGCTACCTTCAGGATCATCAGTCAGACCTTTATAGTTTTTATTTTTATATAAATTTTCATATTCTGCAATTCTTGCATCTACAGCTTGATTAGCAGCAATATCTAAATCAGCACTGCTCATGTTTGGATATTCTTTTTTAAGATAAGCTCTTTCTTGATTAAAAGTAAGCTCACGACCTTTTTTAGTTTTTGCTCTATCCAGTACCTGTTTTACATTTTTATCTATATTCGCATAAACTTCATCACTCATTAAATGGCTATAGTTTGGATTATATGCAGTTTCATCCCTACGTAAAATTTCAGCTGTACCATCATCAACTTTTTTTAATATTTGTTCCTGCTTTTTAGGATTTAATCGATTAAAATCACTTTCTTTTACATATAACTTTTTATCTGAGCCAATCATATAAGGACTATCTTTTACTTTTTGTAAGTCATCAACTACACCTGTAGATGTACTTCCAGAAAGTGATGATCTAGTACGAGGAATAGTTTTTAATTTTGTTGCAGCATTAATATTTGAAGATGTAAAGTTTTTTAATTGCTTAAATGGTAATATTCCCGCTGAACCTATAAGAGCAAGATTAGCAACATTACCAATACTTGGATCATCTACAACTGCTCTAACTGCATCAGGGCCATACTTTACAACATCATGAGCCATTTTTGCTTGACCATAATAAGGTATAGCATACTGACCCATCTCTGCAGCAAATTGCCATCCTGGAGATAACTGATCATATGCATTTGCTCCAAGTCTTATTAAGGGATTGCCACTTTCATCTAAACTAGGTCTAAACTGTTCATGTTTATAAAACGGTTCTCCACTTGTTTTTGCACTAACCCAATCAGCAGGAGACATAACTGCATCATAACCACTACCTTCTTCAGCAGGATTTATTCTACTAGGCGTTATCTTTGATTCCATCATAGGAATTTTTGGTAAACTAAGTTTAGCTTGTTCTTCAGTAGACATAAGAACGGGTGCTCTATTTTTATGCATTGCAATTTTTTCAAAGTTTACTCCAGAATTAAGAGCAACTTGCTTATTGGTCTCACCTTCAGGAATATAACCTTGATACGTAGGGTTTTGTTTTTCTTTTGAAGCTTTAAAGTTTGATAAATTAACAAGTCCTTGTATTGCCGCTTCTTTACCAGGTGCAGGTGTAGGACCACTTGCTGTATTTGCTGTATTTGCAGCATTATATTTATTATAAATTTCATTTGCTTGAGAAGCCCAAGTTTCATATTCATCATCAGTTATAGTAGCTGTTCTAAAACCTGCTTTTCTTAATTCTTCAAGACTAGGTACTCTACCTTCTGAAGCTGCATTAACTATATATTCATTAAGTTTTTTATTTTTTCTTTTTAAATAAGCTTCTTTATCATCTTCTGTTACTTCACCTTTATCTTCATATGAAGGTAGCTCTTCTAATACATATCCACCTCTTACATATTTATCAACTTGATCTTTAGTTAAATCTATTTCAACTGAACCACCTTCTAAGAAAGGGTTTATCCAATCTACAAAATCAGCACCTTTATCATAAAGATATTCTGCTCCATCAGATATTGCAGCTCCAGTAGCTTTTGCAGCATTTTGTACAGGAACTACATAATCGCTATAAGCCTTCATATATGTCTCAGGACTAATCAAAGTACCTACTTGACCAGGGTTTGCAAGAGCATACATGCTTTTTGTAAAGTCAAATGCAGGCATTATAGTAGCATCAAGAGCAGCTTCAACTGGTGCATATGTTGCTGCTTCAGTTCCAAGCAATTTAAGATAACGACCTGCTGTATTCGCTTTTCCTAAAACAGTCCCTGCAGTCATACTTTGCCAAAACCAATCTGAATTTCCAGCCCCTTGAGATCCAAGACAATTAAAACCATAATCAACTGTACCTGGAGGACAATAACAGTTTCCATCCTTACCCCTTACTTTACCATTTGTGCACGGTCTATTCCAATTAAACCCTTCCATCTGTGTCCCACACTTACCTAATTCAGGTATCCATACTTTTCCTTGCTCTCTGCAGTCTTTACTTTTTTGATCATTAAGGATCTTTTCATAAGCTCCTTCTTGATTTTCAAAATCTATTATGATATCACCGTCTTTATTTTTTTTAAGACTTTGCTTAGGAGAAACCCGTGAATATTCTCTATTTTCTTGATCTACTACAGATTGTAAATTTATATCATTACCAACAAGATTATAGTTTGCATCTACATCATAACCTAATTGCTTAGTAAAAATATCTTTTAGTTCATTTAATCTTTTATACTTATTATTATATTGTTCTGCATCTTTTTGTACACCTGTCTTAAAAAGCCCATCAGATAGTATATTTGTAGCCTCATCATTTTTTAGGTTTGCATCTGTAACCCAGCCATCTGTACTATATCCATATTTTTTTGCAAAGTCTGTTGCTAATTTTCTACGTTTCTTTACTTGAGCTGAAGTTAAACTATATGAAGTACCACCTACTGAATTAGTATAAGGTTTACCCACTCTTTCATCATATCCTGTTAATTGTTCTTTAACCTTTTGATAATCAGAAAAAAACTCTGGTGTAGTCCTTAAATATTTAAAATAATCTTCTTGTGAGATATCACCATCAAGATATGCTTTACGTGGATCCACTGAAACAGAATATGCTTCACCAGTTACAATATTTAATCTATCATCTTGCCACCAAGCTTTTTCTTTAACTCCACCAAGAGGTTCAAACTCTGGACCTGCACCCTTTAAATCATCAAGAGATTTAATCTTTTCTTCATCTGGTGTTGCGTCCCATATTTTTCTCTGCTCATTACGGGCCTCTCTAATTACAATGTCAAAAGCTTCAGGACTTAAATCATCTAAAGAGATTTCATCTAAGTTATAACGTTCTATTTCTTTTTCTACTTCTGTTTTCTCCTCTGTTTTCTCCTCTGTTTTTTCTTCTGTTTTTTCTGGCGCTTCTGTTGTGACATCAGGGATAACAACGTCTTCCTCCTCCTCCTCCTCTGCTTCTTCTTCTTTTGAAGGTGGTTTAGGTGTTGGACTAGTGGTTGTAGGGGTAGTACTTCCGCTACTATATTTAGGATAAAGTATTTGTCCAAATAAAGCCATTTGATGCTCATCAGAAAGTCTAAACTCGTTTGGATTTGATGAACCTACAGCAGAAGGATCTGTTCTGGGTTGATCTTCTAATACTTCTTCATCTTCTTCATCTACATCGTCATTGATCTTTTCATCTTTTTTTTCCTTACCTAATATTTTATCTTTATTAGTAATAGGTCCTTTATCTAAAGGTGTGCCTGTTTGCCCTTTGATAGATTCAGGTACAGTAGTTTCAGTTTTAGTTTCGGATCCAGGTTGTGTTAAAACCATTTCATTATTTTGATTCAAAACCATGTAAGGTTTAGTATCTTTTAACTTAACCTTATATCTTTGTCTTTTTAATTTACTTAAGTAAACTTTATTATTTTTATAAGTATCACCTAAATTACCGCCTGCAAGTACTACATATTCACCTTTAGAATCTTTTCCTTTTTCTATAATAATATCACCATGACTTGGATAACCTCTGTCATGTTTTGCAAAATCATCATACTTCCAATTATATGTAGCTATATTTTTACCATCTTTTCTACCTCTTACAAGTATATCACCTACATTGTAGGTTCCATCTAGCTTTTCCGCAACATATCTATTATACTTATAGTTAGGATCTTTAGCAGCCTTAAATGCATCAGAAATATAACCTGAATGACTTTTAGTAGGATTAAATCCTAAAGCCCTCATTTCATCTCTTGTTTTAGCTCCAGCATCAGCCATTACTGCATTAGATATAGTAATAGCACTCCAATGATCCTTGGATCTATAAGTTACACCCATTCTTTTATTATAATCCTTAAGCATTTTTACTCCTTTAGGATCCCATTCTTTTACACCCTTCCAATTTTTTTCTTGAGTGTAAGCCCAATCTGTAAGAGCTCTTCTTTGTTCAGAAGTAGTTTTTGGAGCAGGTGATGGTGATTCTGGAATAACAACGGTTCCTTGTAAAACTCTTGATACTCCTGTTCCCGTACCCCAAGTCTCAAGTGCTTCTGTATTATTTGCTATTTTTATAGCGCCTGCATTCTCACGTAAATCTTTTACTATACTTTTATAATAAGGTAACTTTAATGTTTTTATAGTAGCTATAATTCCATATTCAGGTGAACTATAATTCTTTACTCCATGAGAATTAAAATTAGTTTTATCAACATCTGCATCTAATTTATATGTAGTATTAAAAGGATTATTTGTAGCCTTTCCACCTTCAGCTCGTTGCCAAGCAACTAAAAACTTTAAGTTTTCTTCTGTAACTGGAGCACCTATACCTTCTAGTATTTGTGTATAAATCTGTAATACGTTTCCTGAAATTGCCATTATCTTTGTGAATATTGATTTTTAGTATTAAGTATTTTAAACACCATATTTGTATCTTGAGGATTCTTCTTAATTAACTTTACAAAGTTAGTGTAATGTCTAAACTTTTTTCTTTGTAATTGCGATTTATTATAATCTAAGTTAACCTCATTTAACTCTTGAACATAACCATTAGCTTTAGTATTCCAAATTTGATTTTGAGGATAATTACCCAATAGTCTTGTAGTGCCAGGTACTAAAGGTCCTGTAGGCGGATACCCAGAACCTTCAGGAAATTCTCCTCTATCCTTTGTTATATCCCAGAACTGATTAAATCTATATTTTTGCTCTTCTTTTGCTACTAATATATCTACTGAATTTATATTTATTTTAGGATACTCTTGAGCTAATACTATATTATTTTTAGGAAATATGTTTAAGTTTAAATGTCCGGATACTTGTTCAGAATTATAAATAATAGCCTGATCAAAATTATAATCTAATACATGAAATTGATCTACACAAAAAATATTATCTCTCTTATAACATTCTAAGAAATATTCAACACTTCTTAATGTTGATACATTTTGACCAGTTGGAAAGGGTACACCTAATTCAAAAGAATGTTGCGTTCCATAAAAATTACAATAATTGTTACAGCCTGCATTATGCTCCCATATACCACCTAACTTGGTTGTATAGTGTTTGTTTCTACCTGATAGATATAAATTGGGATGCCAATCATGAAATGATATCCACTGTTTTGTTTTAGGATCAAAGCTTATAGTCCAGGATGCATCTTCAAAAATCCTTTCATCTCCTAACTTTACAGTTATTGCATTTAAGCCTGTTGTATCACTAGATAATATTACAGAGAATTTATCTTCATCAAGATATGTAACCTTACCTTTAAATTCAGGCTTAAGCATATAATCTTTTTTAGAAAAATAGATAATGCTATCCCCGTTATCATATCCAGCTGAACATCCTATTCCTGCAACTGGATTATCTATATGAGGAAAATCTGGAAAGTCTTCTACAAGCTTATATGGTAAAAACTCTTCAAACCACCATTTCATATTTATAGATGATACTTCTTGAAGAGAATCTCCAAAACTAAATATCTTTCCTTGTTGCTGACTTATAAAGTACAATCCAGCAGGTGATGAAACTACACCCAATCTATCTTGTGAAGATCCATATTCATATTTAGCATCTGCGGCTGTTACATTTCTGGGTGTTGCAGAAAACAATAAACCATCTCCGACTGTTGCAGCTACACCTAGGTAATCTTCTCTTTGATCTACACCACTATACATTAATGGACTAGCATTTTCAAATGTTACAAGCATTCCGGTCTTAGCATAGCTTTTAACTGAGTTTACATTGTTTTTAAATACAACTCTATTTAATGGTAAAAATGTTCTCCAGGATTCAACAATACTTTCCTGAGTTTCAGGTAATGAATAATTAATAACATTAGGAGATGATGTAAAACATAACTGTGCTACATTTGGATCATAATCTCTAGACTGTAAACTTCCAAGACTAAATAACTGATTTATAAAAAACTGAGATATACTTAAAGAGTAATCATAATTATAATAATTACCAGCAGTTAATATTTCAGGTTTAGTATCAAACAATGATGGTAAATCTGTATATCTATATTTATCATAATGATATTGTCTTTCAAAATCACCTCTGTTTCTAAAGTCAACTATAACATCACTTTCTACAAAGAAATCTCTAATGCCGCATGCAGCTAAATAAAAGTATGAATTTTTAGCAGTAATTACTCCAGGATAATCTATAGTTCTATTATTAGTACGGCTATAATTTTTATTATCTAAATTGTAATATGCGCTTGGTAATAAACCAGTCCCTTGTTGTTGACCTACTAATGATGTTAACAAGTTATCAATATTAATTTCACTTATGTCCCAAGGTTGACTGTTTGCCCAAAACTTAGGAAATGGTACAGAAGGATATAAAAAGTAATTCCACTGCTCTCCTCTAGCCTCATCATATAACCAATGAGTAAAGAAAGGCATTATATTTTTTTCTGTAAATCTATTTATGTAAGTGTCTCCTCCAAAAAATGTAGAAGTTTCTTGAACCTTTTTGTGAGTTACAATTGGACAATTTGCAGTATTACCTGTACTTTCTGCTAAGGTATCAAAGTCAATTTTTTGCTCACAAGGTGTAGCAATAATTTGTTGTATAGTATTTAGCTGACCATATTGATTTCTTATATTAAACTTTAATGCTCCATAATGACTAGCTATATCATTTATAAAAGGTTTTTTCTTTCCTTCTTCTTTATGGTTTACATCACTAAATGCATCGGAAGCCATATCTAACGTCATTAGTGATTGATCAATACTAGCAGTTCCTGCACCACCTTGCAATATATAATCAGGGCCTGTTTGATTGCCATTTGGTCTTTCTACTCTTATAACAGCTTTGTCAGGTCTATTAAGATTATTTATCCTATAGCTAACTGAATTACCTGCAGTATCTTGAAACTCAGGAAAGTCTTGTATATCACTAAATAAATAAATCCCATCTTCAACTGAAAATCTATTTACTTCAGCACCTATAAAGGTAGACGCAGATGGTTCAAACTGATCATACTCACCATGACCAATTAACTCTAAAGCGTATTGTCTAAAAGGTGCAAAAGCTCTTAATAAATCTACACTAATGTTTGCACCCTCCATAAAGTTAAATAAGAGTTCTCCAAAACTTGCCGCATTACTTAAAGTTTTTATTGGTCCCGGTAAAACATCTTTACTTGTATAATTTCTATTTAAAGTAGGAAGAGTCATATATTTACCTTTATCATAAAGCTCTTTACTTATTTTGGTCATTGTCACGTCAAAATCATCACTTCCAATTCCAAATAAACCAAATGTATTTTGAAAAGCTTTCCACTTCTTTATATCATCATCTACTTCTGTTGGATCTATGTTAGCATTATCAACGTCTTGTTTATCATCCTCATTTAATAATAGGCCATCAGGATCTGTTTCTATTTTAGTATTTACTGTACCTATTGCCGTACTAGTTCCTGATGCAAAAATGGGTACAACATTATTATTTGTTGCACCTCCTTTTACTTCAGGTCCATACTGAGGATTCCAAACTCCTGTAGGATAATTAATTTTTATATCTCCTGACTGTCTAAATATTGTATTTACTATACCTCCAATAGCTGCAATTAAAACAATCATATCTGCAAGCAGCTGAAACTCTGGATGATTAGGTGCTTCCACAAATCTTTGATTTGTTTTACCTTGTAAATAACCATATACTTTTAATTCAGACATTTGTAAATAAGGTGTTCTAAAAGAAGTATCCGGAGAATGAAAGCTTAACATGTCTTTAGGTATATTTTGAATTTGAAAATCTGGCGGATCTTCATCTTCAAAAACAGCTTCTTCACCATCTCTACTAAGTATATAAGGATCATTTAAGTTAAAATTATGATTGCTATTATCATTACTGTTTTGTGCTGGTCTAATTGTATTAAAAGGATAGTTAGCATATAAACCTACTTTGGTACTATTTGCAGGCTCACCTTGAAGCGTATAATCTCTAAAGTTATTTAACATACCTTTAGCTACTATAGATTTATTACCGGCCCTTGAACCTCTTAGTATTTCATAACCTACTATCCCTTGTATATCATTACCATCATTATCTTTTGGTAAAATAATATTTTTAAATCTTACCCCCATTAAACGTATATGAAAACTTCCATCAGAATGTTTATTAAAGTGGTACACACTTGGATGTAAACCATTTTCAGGAAATCTATGATGTCTTATATATTTACCACATAAATCATAAGTAGTATCTGAACCTACTCTAGTCCAACAATGCTCACTAGAGTTAAATATATCAGGTCGATTAGATGGATATTTTTCACTAGACTGCCAGTAACCCATATTGCCGTATGCAATAATTTTTCCACCATCTCCATTATCTAATGCAGGAGATTGAGGTATTATAGTAGCTGTATTAACAGTTTCAAAAAGTTGAGTATCACCAGGAAAAGAGTTTGCATTACTAAATGTTTCACCTACTTCTAATACTCCATTATATGTTACAGGAGGTCTTCCGGGAATATGATATGATGCAGATTTATCACCTGTATCATAAACCCATCTTATAAAAAATGAGTATACCTCATCTCTTAAATACCCTGCATTTTTACCACCATTAATATAGTATCTTTCTGGATATTCTACAGATACCCATTCAGACTTAATTAAGTTTGCTAAAGGTTGATAATTAAAATCAAATCTACTCTTAGGGCCAATCTTTAATAAATATCTATTAGCCTCTACTAATTGTTCAGAAGTTTCATTAACAGGATTTAATGCAAAAATTTCAGTTGGGCTTGTATCTGTTAATGTAGGTCTTATTTGGTCAATAATAACTTTTTTAGTATCTATACTATATACTCCTAAAACTTTATAATAAGAAACAGCTTTGTTTATATAAATCGCACATAATTGATATTCATCAAAATGATCAGAATCTAAATCTTCTAATGTAACTTCTAATGAACCTTTACCATCAAATTCATTAAAAACTGGTTGAATGTGGGATAGTGAAAAGTAGTTAGTTACACTTTGACCTTTTATAGTGTAAGTTAATCCGACAGCATATGACCCATTTAAAAGTGTTCCATCTTGTATGCTAATATTTAAATCAAGACATGGTGTCTTAACTAAGCTAGCTAATCTTGTTTCTTCACAATCTAATGTTTGTAAATTAGTACATATGATACAATCATTAATAGTATTACATTCTTCATTCCATTTTACTCCTGGCCAAAGAAATGTAGTATTTGTTCCATTACTATAATAGTTAATAGTGCTTGTTCCATCCAATCCTCCTAGCCAAGAATAATCATCTGAGGGCCATAACTTAGGGTCACCTATGTTGAGAAATCTATCTGGATTGTTTCCATCTGCCCAATATACTTGCCAAGAACAATCTGCTGTTTCTCTAGAAGCACCGCTTATTAAGTTAAACTTACTAAACTTTAGACAAGCATCTCTTACTATAGGTCTATATTTACAAAAATCTTCTTCAAATAATCCTACTTCAGAAGTTAATACATTATTACCTTGAGCATCATAAATAGCTGAATACACCACCCACTTACTTTCAAATAAAGGAATTGCTCCTACTATAACTACTTTGTGATTCACTGAAATATCTGAACCTATAATACCACAGAGTGCATTTGATTCTTCATTAGATAATGTTCCTATTTCACCTTCTCTAGTATTATTTACAGCATTACGTGCATAATTCCACATTCCATCTTGAATAAAAGATGGATCAGTATCACGAGTTAAACCTTTTACAAAAGTTCTTGTTTGATTTAAATTAGTATTAGGTTGTTGTTGTTTTGCCATGATTAGACTACTCTAAGTTTATTGTGAGCTCTTTGAAACCCGCTATTTGGAGAATATGACATAAACATATCATAATACTTACCATACATAGCTTTTCTATTAGCTGACCAAATTTGTTTTAGTTCTGCAAAGTTTGGTGTATTAACAACACTTAATGCATTATTTCTAGCACCTCTTAATCTTTGTTCTATTAGCTGCATTCTTTGTGCAACATCTTCACCGTTAATATATAAGTTTTCTAGAATTCTAGATTTTAATGCATATTCATAATACTCATTTATAAGATCATGATCAGGAACTAACAAGTTACCCTCATTATCTTCCATTTGACCTTGGTAATTTAAATATACTTTTCCTGTTTTAAAATTTGTAAATAAAAACCCATGTTTAATCCATCCTTCATTATGTGTATTATAATACAAATTTGGACAATGACATTCAATATCTTGACTAGTTTTCATTTTTAAAGGAAGAAGTTCTCTATAAACTAAAGTTTCTGAAGGATTAATTACTTGAATTAATTCATATGATTCTCCTTTACAGTTCATAAAAACTCTAGGTTTTATATTAGCATCTCCATAAGGTTTATTAGGATCATTAACTAAGCATGTACCTTCATTTCCTTTATCATCACAACAAGGTGTTTGTCCTGATGTATCACAAGGATCTGAAACATCTTTTGGAAAATCGCTATAAGTCACAGGAATTTCTGATGTAGTTATAGGCATTTCTTTCATAGTAGTTCCTGCAGCAAAACCATCATAACCTTGGGTCTTTTCTGTTGTATGATCTCCACAAATAAATGCAAAGTTAAATGTATAAAAATCATCAGGTAGTTTTACCTTACCATGACAAACATCAAGAATTATTTCTTTTTGTTGATTAATTCTTAATCCTAAATCATAATTTAATTTTTTAGCAAGCTTAATAAGCTGCTGTGGTTCAATCATGTTTTCTAGAGCTAATGAACTTAAGTCTACAGTTACATCTTCTAAAAGTTGATCAAAGGTTCTATATTTTAATGTATAATTATAATCCATTATCTAAGTGTATTTTGACCATCGTCAGGTCCATCTGTAGGAACTTGCATAGTCATGGTTAATTCTTTTACTACATATTGCTCTACTTCAGAAAACAAATAGTCGGGTATGTTTAAAGATTGTTCTTGCCTAATCAGACATTTATCTGAATCACAAGTTTCTACATCATTTTCAAATATGGCTTCTATTTTTACAGCATCCCAAATTAAATTTGGAAAATATAAATAGCCATCTAAATACCAAAAGTATTTTCTTTTATTATATTTAAACGTTGTAGTTTTAGTCATAGAAGTAAAAGTACCGGGATCAGTTCTAAATAATTCTTCAGAACCATCAACTGAAGATACAGTCCTAAATATAGGTCCCTGTATGCCAGTTAAAAGATCAGGTAATTTTTCTTTTGTTCTTTTAAAATAACAACCTGAATATATACCATGACAAGCTGCATCTACTTTATCTACTTCAATTAAATCTACATAAGGCATTGTTCTAAAGATATTGCTAATCTTCATTAACCTTAATTGATTATCTTCTCTCTTCATGAGAGATTGTCCGTATTTTAAAATAGAATAGTAGATTGTTCTGTCTGTTAAAAAAGGATCCTCCTTAACAGCTTTAAGTGTATTTCTTACTCTAGATATTGCTTCTCCAACTGTTGTGCTCATAGGTCAAATTCATTATAGTCTTTTAAAGCATGCTCTTGCTTTTTAAGTCTTATTTCATTAGCTACTTTTTTAGAGTACGCTAATTTTAATTTTTGTTGTGGATCCACCACTATATAATTATTCCAATTTTCAGGATAAGTTTTAGCAACTGCTCTTTTAAATTCTCTACATCCTGTAAACCCCCAAAACTCTCTATTCTTAAATTTATGTTTTAGAGCACTGTTTGTAAAAAATATTTTAGCAAGTTTTCCATCACTATCCCAATTTTTATTGGAAACTTTTACACCATACTTTTTAGATTTAGCAAAATCAATATTCTTCTTTTTACTAGCTTGACATGTTCCTATAAAGAGCCAGCCAAGTGATTCAGGCAATTCTATGCCATTTCTGTTATCAATTACAGTTTCATAGATCAATTTATTAAAGGACTTAATAATTGATCTTAATTCTTTATCCTTTAAGTTTTTATACTTAGGATGTTTTTTTCTAAATCTTTCAAAGAACTCTTTGTTTAGGACTTCATAGGTATCTGCTCTAAACCTTGGAGCTTGTAAGTTTGGTGTTTTAAATGGTTCCATACTACTTAAATAATATACTAAAAATTAATGAGATTCGCAAGTATAACAAATATAGTAAAAAAAGAAAACCCCCACTAGTGTGAGGGTTATCTTGTTGTTAGCCACAGAAACCAACAAACTGCGACAATCTTATTATCCTAATATTACTAAGTCTGTGACATCAGTAGTTGAACTTTCTATTGTAAATTCTGTTGTATTTACCATTACTATTTCTGTAGTAGCTGTTACATCAGTATTGCCATTAAATGCTTTTACACTAACATATTTTTCACCAATGCCATGAGTAATTGTTTGTGCAGCAGCACCACTGGTATAACCAACACTAGATTGATAGTCTCTTAATACATCAGCAACTAATGTTACTACACCAGCACCACCACCAGAAAGACCAGAACCAGTAGCAGTCACAACTTCAGTTACACCTGTGTTTGCAATAGTTAATTCATCACCAACAATCTCTGTTTCAATTCCTGTACCACCAAGTATACTAAATATATCAGCTACATCGTCTGCTGTAGTATTTCCAGAATTAGCCTCAAATCTAGCCCACTTATTAGCAGTGTTTTCTATAGTAACAGAAACAGCATCACTACTAAGAGTAACACCTGCTCCAGCTGATAGACCTTTATTTGCTAATAGAGGTCCTGTACCATCATTTACTAAAGTTTCAGTACCTCCAGCTGAAACTAATTCTACACTTGATGCTGGGGATAAATTTTCAATTTTTAAAGTATCTGTTGTTGGATCTATTGTAGTTGAAATACCACCTCCACTTCCAGTGACTGTTAAATTGTCAGTAATAGTATCAGCATCTACTGAACTACCATCCTCAGCAGTAAATCTTGTCCATACCATTTGATCAACGTTTGGAGCAGTATTTTCTAATGGATCTGCTATAGTTCCATTACCACTAAGACCAGAACCTATTGCTACTCCTGTAAATGCAATTCTCATTGCTAATGCAGTTGTATCAACATCAACATCAATTGCTTCTCCTGAAAGAACTGTAAATGTATCTGATGGATTAACTGCAAGCGCAGATCCCACAGAAGACCAAATATATGTTCCTGGATCGGTATCAGTGATATCAAACTGACCATAGTTATTTGTTCCTACTACAGTACCTGGTACAGCTGCGGCACCTGTAACATGTCCAAATGTATCAAAAGTAAAATTAATAGATTGGATAAATGAATTACCGGTATTATTACTAGATAAATTAGTTACAGAAGATGTATCTTCATGAGATACAGTTACTGTTCCTCCTATAGGATCAGCTGCTACATCAATTCCAGGTCCAGCTAATACTTTTGCTAAAATTTGATTAGTAATGATAGGAGCAACCCATATTTCAAATGCAGCCATATCAGCAGATACAGTATAAGTTGTTACAGAAGTAACAGGATCTGTTGTAGGTACTACATCAATAAATGCACTGCCAGCCACTACACTAGCGGGTGGAGCTACTTTACTACATACATAGTTTACTAATTTTGTGATAGCACTATCTAAATAATCATTTCTAGAAATTACTGTATCTCCATCACAAGTTAAATCTACTCCTGTATAAACAATGCATTGCATGTTAAAGACTTCGGAGCATGCTGGTGGACATGTTGCTGACACCGTATAAGTACCAGTACATCCACAATTTGGGGTATTACAAGTTGAACAAGCCATTTTATTTTATTTTTATTTTATATATATATTACAATTTTTTTAATTTTTAGGTTTCATAACAGGTTGCGCTTGCTGCTGTTGAGCTACAAGATACAAAAGCTGTTAAGCCTTCTAATGATGCATAGAAACCTCCTAAATCTGTTTCTTCTCCTGCATCTAAGTCAAAAGGCCATGTAAAATCATTTGCACCAGTAGGAAAACCTTTAGCAGTTAAATTCTGAGTTGTTTGCATTGATGCAGGATCTAAGTTATGTATATCTGCAGTAGGATCAATATAGTTAGGTACAATTTCTCCACTTCTAATGTTTGAAGTAATATATCTTAAAGGAGATGCTCCTCTAAATGTCATACTTAAACCTGCAGGTAACTCTTGATCTTTTAATGTTGCAAAATACAAAACACCTGTAGACAAAAGTCCAAGTCTTCCTGCTGCAGATAACATTGTACCTGCACCACCACTAACTTCAATTGCTCTACTTAAAACTGCTGGATACGGCATTCTATAAGCAGCATCTAAAGTTTCTGTAGCTGCAAGTACAGATGGTGGAATTACTGAATTTCCTTCGTTCCATTTTAATGAACCAGCTGTATCTGTTAAAACACTACCTGATCCACTTGTAGCAGGTGCAACTCTTGCTATTGTTTCATAATCATTTAGATTTTCTAAAGGTTCAGGAGTTAAAGTTGAACTTTGTTTTAAGGGTATAAAAGCCAATCCTCTAAAATGAATTACATTACCAATTCTTCTACATTGAGGCATATTACCATTGCTGGCTGCAGCACCACTTACCCAAGAACTAAAACCTTCTAAATTAATCCAACCTGTATCTGCAAATTGTGCAGTAAGTACATTATCAGAAGTTATTGATAAATCTATAGTATTTGTATCAGAAACAGTGATTGTTTGATTACTGCTTAAATAATTAAATATATCACAAAGTGAAATCCAAATATTATTTATAGCATCTGCTACTGTATCGTAGCTTGCATCTGGAATCCATTGTCCAGCATAACCAACAGCCATTGTTAAAGGGCTTTGTGATAAACTAACACTAGAATCAGTTATACATGCCATACCAACAGCAGAAGTAAGATCTGAACCACTTCCTGTAGCTGCAGTATACCCACACCAAACATTATTTATAAATTCTTCTAGAAGCGTATCAATTTGCTGTGTACTTCCACTTAATAAACTTCCTATTTGACAATTGATTGTAAAACTAGGTAATGTAAAAGTAGGTACAGGAGCTTCTTCTAAATTTTCTAATCTAATTAATATATCAGTAATTTGACTATTAATTAAACTTATGTCTGTGATAATGCCACAAATTCTTTCTCCAATTAATTGAACGTAGTCTACTAACTCCATAGTAGTTTGAGTACCTGTTACAAAACAATCTGCAACAGAAACAACACAACTTGGACAATCTATAGTACTTATTTTAGTAGGTTCAACACCTTCAAGTTCACAAATTTTTGTAATTAAAAATTGTATTAATGCCTGAAAGTCTTTAGGTCCACAAGCTTGTAAATTAAAACATGTTAAATCATAATTAGAAACTTTAAGAGTATCTAAAATAGTACATAGCTCAGTAGCCATTGTAGAAACAACATCTGATATAGTATCTCCTGTGCATAAATTTATGCAAGAAATGTCAGGTCCCTGCCAAACTACACAGTTTGAAGAGATGGGACTACACGGACTATTATCTAAATTTAAAGGTTTCATATTTATTGTTATTTATAATATACAAATTATTATTAAGAATTGCAAGAACAATCATCAGTAGAATTACCACAGGAATCTAGTGATAAGTTACACTTATAATTAGGATCAGTTAAAGCCTGGAGCTCAATCAATTCTTTTTTAATTAACCATTTTTCATCTTCTTCGGGACAGCAATTAGCTATACCATATCTTAATTCAAGAGCTTGTTTATAAGCAGCCTCTGCAAACTTGCAAGTAATCTTGTCATACTTTTCAGCAGAACATATTGGAGTATTATATCCCGGTTTTACTTTTCTATCATTAGGAAAATATTGTACACAGAATGCACTTTTTTCATCTGAACCTCTTTCTTGTTCAAATACTGTACAATCCCCATAATAATTAAATATACCTAGTTGTTCAGGATCTAGCCATCTTTGAACACAATATCTTAAAGATGTTTCTCCAGATCTAACTACATCAGTAACTTGAGTAATTCCATTAACATCTATATAAGAAAATGTTTGATCCCTTACATCTGAATTAAATACTGTAGAACATCTTGGTACTATATTTCCACAAGTAATACAGTCAGCAAAAGATTCTGCAACAGTAACATTTTGAGAAGCTGCAGGTTCAGAATCTTCTGTATACAAAGATACCGTATAACAACCTTCACAACCATTTATTGTAACTGTTTTGTCAATATAAGCAGATAAGTCAGTCCCTGTAATAATTTGAAGGGGTGACCCTGTCTCATCACAATTATCTAATTGATAGTATGTTGTAAGACATGAAGTACAATCTGTATAAGCTATTATATTGTTTATAATAGTTGTGCTTGGAGGCTGATAGTTAATTTGCTCAACTGTCCAACATTCACAATCATCTTTTATAACTTTTCCTACATATGCAGATAAATCTTGAGTACTGTAAACTATTTCATTTATCTTTTCACAATTTGTAAGCTTATAAGCTATTGTACCAATACAATCTGAGCAACTAGCATAGTTTTGAATTACAGTTACATCTACTGCACAATCACACTGATCTTCACATAGTGTGGTAGTAATTGATTCAATGGGTTCCCCATCTGGACCAACACCCTTTATCCAAATCTCATCAGCAGCAGTTGGACATCCTACTATTCCACTAGCAATAGATCCTAATTCTGTACCACTTCCTATAGTAGCTGTAATAGCCCAACCTCCAGGAAATGCTGTAGCCCATATATAATAGGTTAAATTTGCAAATGTAAAACTATATACTTTTTGTCCATTGTATATTGAAGTGGCTTTAGCCTCATAAACATCACCGTTTATTTCAATAAGAATACATTGACAAGTTGCTTCCTCCACGGTCCAACATCCATCATAACCACTTAATACAACTACTTCATCTAAGTTTACATATTGTGATAAACTTTGAGTAGTTGAAGTAATCATAGGAGATTGTGATGCATATTCATCTGGATCACAATTAATTAATACAAAACATTTATCTGAACATTCTCCATCTATACAATCAGTACCTGTAGTTAATGTATAAGATTGCCCAGGCAATTCTTTTATTGTAGGAGGAGCCTTTGCACAAAACTTAGCTGGAGGATAAGTAACTTGACCATTACCATCACAATCAATATAATTTATACTTCCTGAAACACCCGTTACCTCATAACAAATGCAAGGGCACGGTTCTTCAGATATACCTGCAACTACTAATGTAAGATCTGGGTTTGCACAAAGTCCTTCATTTAATTCTACTAGGAATGTACCCGTATATCCATTCAGTAATACATATTGACCAACATATGTTGAAAAATCTAATGTTGTCTCTATAATTGTACCATCACAATCTGTAAGTATGTAGCATATGCTATCGCATTCATCACAAAGTACATCTGGATCAGGTGGTGGAGCACCAGGATCATTTTGACAAAAATCTTTATCAATAAATGTCATTTGAGAAGTAAATGGTGGATAATCTAAAAGCTGCCATTCAGCTAATGAAATTTCAGAATCAGGAGCATCAACAGTATTAGCAGTAAATCTATAGCACTGATTTAATGTTAGTTGATCACCTAAACCAGGTGGTAAAGGAGGTTGACCAGGAATAAAATAATTTGTAAACTTCCAAACTCCTGGATATAAATTTATACTAAATTGAGGTATAGAAGGATAATTAGGAAATCCTTGACCTTTAAAAAATATTGCAGCGCCTCCGCAACAAGGTTCAGCTTTTAAATAGTAATTACTAGAATTACACTCACATGCTGGAGCAGATAAACAATCAACAAATACCCCTAATGATTGAACAGATAAACCTGCATTATCTACAGGTGGATATGTAGAACCTTGAGTTCCTCGAAATTTAATTATATAACATCTATCCTGCTCAAGTGTAAAAGTTATTTGTCCAGTTGGCCCATAAAGAAATGAAGCATTTGGTAATGTCCACATGTAAATACCATCTGCTGGTGTTCCACCTGTTATATTTATTATGGCTGTTTGACCACTACAACAATCTTTTATTTCATAATATGGTATAGATGCCATTTTATTTTATAAATTTATTTAAATTTCCTTTTAACTTCGCTTCATAAGCTGTAATACAGCTAGTACATACTGACTTACCATTTGATGCTGTTCTTCTTTGACATCCACATGATAGTTGTTTTCCACAGTGTGTACATTTTGAACCTGCTGCCATAATTTGTTGGTTTTATTTGGTTAACAATTTCTACAATCTAATTTATTTAAAAGCTTTAGTGCATAATTATAAAGTGTCATTCCTGCTTGAGCTTCATGACAAGTTTCTACTTTTGCTTTAGCCGCATCTAAATACATTCTAATAAGTCTAAGGTGGTTAAGTTTATCTTTTACCTTAGCTGGAGGATCACAATCTGCTACATCTATATCACATAATACCTTTTGATATAGGTCCATTGCATGCGTTGTTCTTAAATGATTATATTCAACATAGACAACTTTATTAGGATCTACAATATATTTTACTACATATATTCCATCTGGAAGATTTACATAAGATTGGCCACAATTTTTTGTTTGCATGTTTAAATCACATGCTGTTAGTGTACAAGACGATTCTGGTTGAAAATGAACTTCTGCAGCAGTGGAATAACCAGGAACTGTAATTTGAAGTTTTGGTTCAAAAACAGCAACCTGTGCTGAATAAATGCTTGTATCAAAAATCTTCATGACACAAGAATTGCCTACAGTAGGTATTTCTAAACTTAATACATGATTTGCCATACTTAATAAAATAAAAAAGGGAGAGGAGAAATTAGATCTCACTCTCCCTTATATGAGTAATTAATTATATTATACTGCAATGACGCTTGGAGCAGCACATGCATTACCAGCCTCAGCAGCTTGCTCAACACAATCTGCATTACCAGCAGCATCTAATACATCTTCGATGTCAGTTTTAAGAGCACTAAGATCAGTATTCAATGCAGCACCTGCAGGTGATTCAGCAGCAATCTCAAGTAAATATTGATCATTATCAAATGTACCTGATGGATTGTTGTATCTTGGAATGCTGTGTAAGATAAACAGTCTGTCATATAATACAGATCTGTTTGCTTGACCAGGATCCGTACCTATCATATCATTACCTTGAGTAATCTCACGGATTCTAAGATCAGTTGCAAAAGAAACTTGTCTGTAAGATTCTGATAAGATAAAGTCTCTTGCTACAGTCTCACCAAGTCCTTGTGGTTTTCTACCTTCACACTCATGCTCAATACAGATTCCTGTAAACTCACATGGGTCACCATTTAAATCTACTTCAGAAGCATATAATCTTAATGGCTCAGTTCCGTAAAAATCTGAAGGTTGGAAAGTACAATCTCCAAAAGTTGTTTCTTCATATGCACCAACTAATGTTAAACCAGCACACTGATCACTTAAAGCAGCAGCAAGATAAGCTGTAACAGTAGAATCATCTGGTTCAACAGCAGTAACTGTAGCAGCACCAGTTAAACCTAAGTGAGCATTAGTTGCAGATACAGCAGCAGTAAGCGTAGCAGAAGAAGTTCCTTTAGGATATACTAAAATTGCTCCATCTCCTACAATACCAGCAGAACCAACAGCAGCTAAAGTTACTACAGGAACGATAAATGGAGCAGGGTTAGTAGAACCATTAGGTCCACCTCCTGTTAAGATAACGCTCTCTGCAATTTGCTCTGCCCAAGAAAGCATTACAACAGCTGGGTTAACAGCTGTAGGAGCAACACTTCCATCTGGACAACATCCAGTATAAGCAGTAATTTCTTGGTATGCTTGGTGATTCAACATTCTTAATGCTGGAGATCCTTTTACATCTACTCTTAAGTGATAGTTTTCACCACATAAGAAAGTTGGGCAGCACCCATCTCCAGCAGCTGTTTTGCTAGTATATGGTGTAGTACCAATATGTAAGATAGACTGTTGAGCAGCATTTGCTTTGTTAGTCCACATTTTGGTAACAAATTTAGGATTAATTCCTTTTGATTTAATTGATTCTTTGTATCCACCATGAAAAGGTCCAACTTTGTCATTTGCATAAGGAGCACCTGATGCAATAACAAATTGACACTTTGAATTAGTAACAGTTCCCGAAACATCTAGGGGAGCCCATGATTTAGCATCATACAAAGATAATTGTCCTGAAGTCAAGTCACCACTAGCAGCAGTTGCGCCAGCTCCAGATGGTACAGGAGCAACATATGCATCCATGATGAATGTCTTTCTAAAAGCGTTGTTAAAATAAGCCATTGTTTTTTGTTTTTAATTTTATAAATAAATAATATACTATAATATAAGAAAAGTTTTTTAAAAAATCAAATTAATATTAATTATTTCTCTCAGCTGTTTGTGTACCTCTTGGGTATTGTACCGGAGATTCAATATCACCAGCTAATACACTAACAGCCTCATCAATGATTACTTCAATAATATCATCTTTAAATTCTGATAAAACTTCTGTAGTTGTTTCTATATTAGTATAAGGATCTACACAACCAACCATTTGAATTCTTCTAGGTTGTCTATAGTAGATTAAATCTGTTTTTGATATATCAAACTCATCATTAGTATAAACATGTACTTGATTGTTAATTAAAGTTGCAAAAGTCTCTGCCCATTCAAATGAAGGTCTCTTAGCTTTATCTCTTAACAATTGATTTAAGTTACCTTCTTCTGCAAGATATACTGTCATTCTTCTATCTTCACAGCAATCTTTACATGCAAATACATCTATTCTTTTAAACTGAAGATAATCAGAAGGTACTGCTCCAAAAAAATAATCTTTTTTGTCAACCATGGTTAAACTATCATTAGATAACAATACTTGAAGATCGTCCTTTCTTCTAGTAGATTGCTCATCACCCTCTTTAACAATGTTAAGACCATGCAACTGTCTTCTGCACCATTCTACCTGTGCCTTATTAAAAGCCTCAATAGCTTGCCAACATTCTATATTATCATAGTCTTGGCTATCAAGCTTATTGATCCTTTGTTTTAATTTTATGACTATTGCACTATTTAACATTATTTTTTTTTAATTTTTATTTTTATCATAAATAGCCTTCCCCTTCTTATCTAAATCTCTACGTCTAACAGGAGCTTCATTTTGTGCTTTTAAAAACTCTCTATTAGCTTTTCTTTCATTCCTTTTTATCTGACGAAGCATTTTTCTGTCTTCTTTATTATCAGCTCTAAATCTTTGCTTCCCACTTTTTCTAGTTATCATTTTACCTTCAATCTCCACACTTTTTCCATCTATACCAAAGTCCCAAGAACCATGTTCTACTGTTCTTTTCTTTTTCTTTTTATCATCACCATATACAATACCACCACCTTCAAGTTGTGAACCTACTGCCATACCCATCTTAGCTCTGCGCATTTCACCAAGAACTTCTAATGGATTTCTTTTTTGCTTTTTCATTTCTTTTTCTTTTTTCTTTTAGCAGCAATCTTTTTAAAAGTCTTAGCAAGTGTTTTAGCTTTACCTGTACAACTCTTTTTTGTAATAGGTGTACATTTGCCTTTAGTTCCTCTCTTCTTAATTGAAGCAGTAGCTTTTTGAATCCACTTTTTGTCTTTCTTCTTTGCCATTTTTAATATTCCCAGTAGATAAAAATTTGATCATTTTCTTCTTCTGGTTCTTTAAAGGTTTTATTCATATAGTAATATACAAAAAATTATCAGCACTTCCACCTTCTCCTAGCTTTTCTTAAACGGCTATTTGGATCTTTAGCAGCTTTAGGAAACTTTTTCATTTGACCAGCAGATCTTGCACAATAACTTTTCTTTCTAGCTCCACCACCTGGTTGAGGTGCTTTAAGTTTAGAACCAGTTTTTCTATTAATCATTTTACGACCTTTAGCAGTAAGACCACCCTTCTTAGACTTACAACCATTTTTGATTGTACAGCCTTTCATAGCTCCCTTCTTCTTACTACTTTTTTTAGTTGCCATTATCCTTTCTTTTTAACTTTAGGCTTAGTGTGTGTATAACCTTTCTTTTTCATACGAGTATGATCAGCCATTACTTTTGCTTTATAACCTTTTCCTGTTTTAGGATCATACATCATGTGAGGTTTAAACTTCTTTTTAACAGTAGCTTTCTTTTTAGCGCCACCTTTTTTATATAAACTTAGAGGCATCTTACCCATTATTTCTTCTTTTTAGTTTTTCCTTTTCTTATAGCACTGGTTCTTCTACCCATGCCAGTTCTTTTCTTTTCAGCAACAGCTTTAGCTTTTTGAGATTTAGATAAAGACCCCCATGTTCTAGGAGTCTTTTTAGAAACCTTTTTAGTAGGTCTACACTTCTTAGTTTTTTTATTCTTAGAAGAACCACAAGGATTTCCTTTCTCATCCTTCCACTTTTCTTTAAACCACCTTTTCAGTGCAGCACCCTTAGCTGTTTTTCTTACTGCCATTACTTTATCTTACCTCTACGTTTTCTACATTTAGCAATGTACCCACTTGCATATGCAGATGGAAATACAGAATACTTAGCCTTAGCTTTATGATAGCAAGCATCTTTTTTAGAACCTCCTGTTTCCATTTTATTAAGTTTAGATTTTCTAAAGAATTCTAAAACTTCTGTAGGGTTAGTAGTATTTGGCATGTTATTTTCTTTTAAGAGTTTTCTTTCTAGATAAAGTTTTCTTAGGTTTAACTGATCCACCACTAGCCAATGCTTGAAACTTTTTAGCTTCTTTACTAGCCATAATTTGTACTTCTTTCAACAACTTAGAATCCTTTTTGATTTCTTGAGCTCTTTGTAAAGTACTCATTGCTGATTGCACTTCAAACTCACGCATTTCTTTTTTATTCATCATGTTAGTAATTTTAAGCATTATCCTTTGTAACTTTTCATAGATTTAATTGCTCCACCACCTCTAAGCATTCTTCCTTGAATGGTTCTAGGGTTATTAGAATATTTAGGCATTCTTTTGCCGCAACCACAACCTCCACCATATTTCATAACAGCATCTGGACTAGTTGTCATCATCATGTCATCTTTCATTTTATCATAGTAAGCCATATCTTTTATTTTTTAAAAATTAAATACATCTACCTCCACGTTTTGAGTTTCTTGTAAACTTCATAGGACCTCCATGTCCATACTCTGGGACACCGCCCATTCCCATGTAACCCATCTTGTTTCTTACAGTTTTAGATAATTTAGGTAATCCTTTATTGCCTGCAGGGATTGGATCTAGTGAACCACCTGGCTTATAACTTTTTATTTTTTTCATAATATATATTTTTTAAATTTAAGTTCTCCAATATGTTTCACAGGACTTAGTTAAATCATCTAAGATATCTTCATTAAGAGGATTCTTCAAGAATTCTACCACATCAGAAACATTTCTTCCTAGCATGACATTCTTCTTGTTATGATAAATATGTCCATCACTCTTAGTAACAATATACTTAAAAAAGCTAGAATCTTTAACAATACTTCTAATTTTTAATGATTCCATATCTGAATTTACTACATCTATAAATCCATTAACAGCTCTTTCCATATTACTTTCAGCTCCTTCTCCGTGTATATATGTATCCATATTTTCATACAGAACATCCAGAGGAGTAGACTTTTTATACTGTGCACTACTTGCATCTACAACTTTTGCTACATAAAATAACTTAGTGCTATTTTTGTCAAACAACTTTTGTAGCTCAGATAGCGCTTTATTTCTAAGCTTCTTATATTCAGTTCTACTAGATACAGTTTCTGCGTCTTTATCTAAATAAAACTTAGGTGGTCTAGGTTTATTTTTTGCATCTTCATAACTTTTAGCTACTAAAGAAAACCCACCTGCCTCAATAGCATGTAGTTTAATTCTATCATAAGGATCAGACATATTTAAAAACAAAGGTTCATTTCCTACACTTATGTCTATCTTATTCCAGAATTCATTGTTATCTGGTTTTAATAATTTTACTTTATTCCAAAAGTCTTTGTCTTCTGGATCAAGTATGTTAGAAGCTAATTCTGCTTCTAAATCTGCTATAGTAGCTCTAATTTGTTTTATTTTAGCTTCTCTAGCTTCTTTGGAAAGTTTTTTGACTTCCGGAGCAAACTCATTAAGACCTGTTAGATATCTATTGATTCCATTAATCTCTAAACATGCTAATTGTTCTTGATGTTTTACTCCATCAAATAAACTTAATCCATAATTTTCTAATCCCATATTTTCTGATCTTGCATCAAAATAAGGTTTAATGCTAACTTTTGAATCTCTGCTAGCTGTTGGTGTTTCCACCATTGTAAATTGATCTTTTGCCATTGGTTTTGTTTTTATTGTTGGTTATTATTTTATTGGTTATTAAAAAAAAAGGGAGAGGAATAGCCCTCCCCCTTTTAAAGAATCTATAGTTTAGATTAGAATGATCCTCCAGTAACTGGGTTTCTCATAACAATCTTCAATACCTTAGTTGGGTCTTTTACCCATACAGCTGGCATTGTTTGAGACATCATTACTCTGTATCCATTGAATTGACCAGAAGACTGGAATCCTTGGCTACGTCCCATGTAGTCCATTGTACCATTTTGGTACCACCACTTAAGTTGATTATCCCAAGATAACTTCAATAAGAAGATATTATCATTAGTATTATCAGTGATGTCAAAGATAATGAATGAATAAGAAGATAATGGGAATCCATCAATAATTGGGTTCTCAATATCATTAGTATTAACATTATCAAATGCTGGATTAAGTACAAACTTAACATTAGCTAAGAATGGAATCACATAAGAAGTGTAAGCAAAACCGAAGTTAAGATCCATTCCTTGACCAGTGATTGCACCTATGTCAGCAGCTTGAATTACAAGACCTGATGCTACAGCTTCACGTTTGATAGCTTCATTAACCATTCTCATTCCACCCATACCAGTTTGAACAATAAGTTGTCTCTTTGGATCTGGACCTTGGAATTCAACTTTTCCATTAAAGAAGTTATAAATCTCAGAACGGAATAAGTCAAGGTTAAAGTTGTTCTTGTTGTATACTCTTTTGAAAGAGTTATCAAGTTGTTGCCAAAGACCTACAGATAATCTTAAATCATCTGGACCGTCTTGTTTAACTCTACCACCTTGTCCCCACATTAAGTAAGACTCGATGTCATTTGATACTTTAGTTAAGTGAGCAGCTTCCATACCAGTAAGGAAAGATCTAGAAAGATCACCATTATCAAAGGCTCTCTTTACTTTATCTTTACCCATAGTTTTTACCATATCTTCTAAAGAAGCTATAGAAGGATCTTTAGCATCACCTGAAGCTCTCCAGATTTCAGTTACCGGAATAGTACCATCAGCATTCATTCCACCTTTGATCATAAGATCAGCTCTAGAAGAAACTGAGTAGTGAACGTGAGCTTCAGCTCCTCCTACATAGTTGTAGAATTCACGGAAACCTGTTCCTGTTGTGATGTCAGAAAATCTTTCACCATACTCACCTCTAGCAGAACCTTTTCTAAAGTATTTAGT